>Ga0209390_10002097_pt1 | contig 36268 bp, 34 predicted proteins | sample BON01_FD_187212 | JGI IMG/M metagenome (GOLD analysis project Ga0209390, IMG submission 187212) | Freshwater microbial communities from Lake Bonney liftoff mats and glacier meltwater in Antarctica - BON-01 (SPAdes) (version 2) | ecosystem: Environmental > Aquatic > Freshwater > Ice > Glacier...
TGCACTTAAAATTTCATTCTTTTTCTTGCTAGCAAATTTTTAAAGTGGTTTTATCAGAACTGTCTTAAAAACAGCTAAATGTAAAAAAAAAACGAGTAAAGCAAAAGAAATATGCGTTTTGTTTAAAAAAAGGTGTTTTTCCTGTTAAATAAATAGGAAAAACACCTTTTTTTTATCGATAAAAAACGACTTTGGTTTTTACCAAAAATTTACCAACTACTTTTCAGTGAGATTTCATATATTTACTGATTACACTTTATCAAGTTCTCTTTTTAGAAGTTCTTGATAATCAATTATGAACTCAAAATAGTTGTTGGTTTTTGGTTGCTAGTTTTTAGGCTATAACCATAAATATATAAATCATAAACTATAAAAAATATAAAATTGCATGGCTTGTGGAAGTTGTGGTACAACAGAAGATGGTGTACCAAAAGGTTGTAAAAGTAACGGAAATTGCGCATCAGGAACTTGCGGAAGCGGAAGCAAATTAAGTGTGTTTGACTGGTTGTCTAACATGACATTGCCTTCTGGACAAGCAAAATTTGATGTGTATGAAGTCCGTTTTAAAAATGGAAGAAAACACTTTTTTAGAAATACAGAAAACTTAACGCTTTCAATGGGTGATGTTGTTGCTGTAGAAGGTACTTCTGGTCATGATATTGGTGTTGTTTCTTTAGGCGGAGAATTGGTTAAAGTTCAATTAAAAAAGAAAAAAGTAACTACGGATAGTGAAGAAATCTTAAAAATTTACAGAAAAGCATCACAAAGAGATATTGATGTTTGGACAGAAGCGAGAGACAAAGAGCCAGAAACGCAAAGAAAAGGTAGAGAAATTATCAATACCTTGAACCTGCAAATGAAATTGTCTGATGTTGAATATCAAGGTGATGGAAATAAAGCTACTTTTTATTATACTGCGGATGCTCGGGTAGATTTTAGGCAACTTATTCGTGAATTAGCAAGTTCGTTTTCTATTCGCGTAGAAATGAAACAAGTTGGTTCAAGACAAGAAGCGGCTCGTTTAGGCGGAATTGGTTCTTGCGGAAGAGAATTGTGTTGCTCTACTTGGTTAACAGATTTTAGAAAAGTGACTACCTCTGCGGCTCGTTATCAACAATTATCATTAAATCCACTGAAATTAGCAGGACAATGTGGTAAATTAAAATGCTGTTTAAATTACGAACTAGACACGTATTTAGATGCATTAAAAACGTTTCCAAAACAAGAAATAATTTTAAAAACAGAAAAAGGAACGGCAGCTTTTGTAAAGATGGATATCTTTAAAAAAGAATTGTGGTACACCTATAATGAAGAACGTTCTAAATGGTTTAAGTTAACTTTAGATCAGGTTTTAGAAATTATTGAAATCAACAAAAGAGATGAAACGGCATTGTCTTTAGAAGAATATGAAGCTGATTTTGAAATTATTAAAAAAGTTGATTACGAGAATGTAGTTGGTCAAGATAGTTTAACACGTTTTGATACGCCTAAAAAGAGCAAGAAAAAACGTAATAATAAGAGCAAGAAGAAGGTTGTAGTTGGCGAGGATTCTAATCAACCAAATTCACAAAATCAATCAAGTCAGCCAAATCAACCAAAACGAACTCCAAGACCAGCAAATAAAACTGGGAATAAACTAGATAATAAAGGAACTAATAATCCGAATCAACCTAAAAAGAAACGTCCGCCAAGGGAGAATAACAATCCGAATGCGAATTCAAACCCGAACGCAAATCCGAATGCAAAAAATAAGTCCGCAAGAAAACCAAATAAACGTCGCGGTAAAAAACCACCAACTGGAAATGATTCAGCCGAGAAAGAATAGTTTTTTAGCGATTTTTATTCTGGTACTTTTTGTTGTTTCTTGTGATTCGAATGGGGTTTTAGATGCGTATAAAAAAGTTCCAGATAATGAATGGAATTTAAAAGAAGCGGTACAGTTTAATTTTAAAGTATCAGATACGATTTCTAAAAACAATCTGTTTATAAATATCAGAAATAACAACGAATACTCATTTAGCAACTTGTATTTAATATCTCATTTGTACTTTCCCAACGGAAATACAATTGTAGATACTTTACAATACGAAATGACAGATAAAAATGGGCGATTTTTAGGTAATGGATTTGCAGAAATCAAAAATAATAAGTTGTTTTATAAAGAGAGCGTTCAGTTTCCTATTTCTGGAGAATATTCATTGAATATTTATCAAGCAATGAGAGAAAACAATCAAATAAAAGGAATTGAAAACCTATTAGGAATTACAGATGTAGGTTTTAGAATTGAAAAAATAAAATAAGAATGGCGAAGAAAAAGAACACCAATTTTGGTAAGTACGTTAAACGATTTTGGATAGTTGTATTAAGTGGTTTTGGTCTTGTTTTATTATTGTTTTTATTTGCTTCTTGGGGTTTTTTAGGCACGTTGCCTTCTTTTGAAGAATTAGAAAATCCGCAGACAAATTTAGCAACAGAAGTAATTTCTGTGGATGGAAAAACATTAGGAAAATACGCAACAGAAAATAGAACCCCAATTAAATACAAAGAACTTTCACAGAATTTGGTAAATGCTTTGGTTGCAACAGAAGATGAACGCTTTTATGAACATTCTGGAATCGATTTTTTTGCAACCGCAAGAGCAATTTCAAAATTAGGTAAAGATGGTGGTGCAAGTACAATTACACAACAATTAGCAAAAAACTTATTTACAAAGAGACGTTCTTCGAATGCATTTAGTAGAATTATTCAAAAAGCCCAAGAATATGTTGTCGCTACAAAATTAGAAAGACAATATACAAAGCAAGAAATTATTGCAATGTATTTAAATACCCAAGATTTTATTTTTAATGCGGTTGGTATTCGTTCTGCAGCAAGAATTTATTTTGGAAAAGAAGCACATGATTTAGATCTTCAAGAATCTGCTATTTTGGTTGCGATGTTAAAAAACCCGCGTCAATACAATCCGAATAGAGAGATATCGAAAGGGAAATCGCTACAAAGACGAAATGTTGTTTTTATGCAGATGGAAAAAAATGGCTTCATCAACAAAACAGAGAAAGATTCGCTACAACAATTGCCCTTAAAAATAAATTACACACCAGAAAGTCATAATGATGGTTATGCAACGTACTTTAGAGAGCATTTACGTAGTTTTCTGGGTAAATGGGTAGATGAGAATCCGAAAACAAACGGAGAAAAATATAACATTTACAGAGACGGCTTAAAAATTTATGTAACGTTAGATTCTAGAATGCAACAATATGCAGAAGAAGCTGTTAAAGAACATATTGCGAATCTACAAACCTATTTTAATGAAGAACAATCCAGAAATAAAACAGCACCTTTTTACGACTTAAGTCAAGATCAAATTGATAGAATTTTAGAACGCGCAAAACAAAATTCAGAGCGTTACAAGCGAATGCGTTCACAAGATTATTCTCCAAAACAAATCGATTCTGCTTTTAAAGAAAAAACAGATATGCGTGTTTTTGCTTGGAAAGGAGAAAAAGACACAATTATGAGTCCGAATGATTCTATAAAATATTACAAATATTTTTTACATTCTGGATTGTTATCAATAGAGCCACAAACGGGACATATAAAAGCTTGGGTTGGTGGTATTGACCATAAATATTTTAAATACGATCATGTAGAGCAAGGAAAAAGACAAGTAGGTTCTACTTTTAAACCATTTGTTTATGCTGCTGCAATTAATCAATTAAAATTATCACCTTGTGATAAATTTCCTATTGCACCATATACAATACCTACTGGAAAATACGGTTTATTAGAACCTTGGACTCCACAAAACTCAAACGGAGATTATGGTGGAGAATTATCATTAAAAGATGCTTTGGCACAATCTGTAAACACAATGTCTGCAAGATTAATTGATATGGTAAAACCAGAAAATGTAATTCGTTTGGCACAATCCGCAGGAATAGAAAATTATATTCCAAAAGGTCCCGCGATTGCTTTAGGTGCGGTTGAGCTAACATTAATGGAAATGGTAAGTGCGTATGCAACTTTTGCGAATAAAGGTTTGCGTGTAGAACCAATGATGATTACAAGAATTGAAGATAAAAACGGAACTATTTTAGCAGAATTTACGCCAAAAACCAAAGAAGTTTTAAGTGAAGAAACTGCGTATGTAGTTTTAGACTTATTAAAAGGTGTGGTGCAATCTGGTTCTGGAGCTCGTTTGCGTTCTACTTACAAGCGTGCAGATTATATTACTGGAAATCCGTATGGTTTTGAGAACCCAATTGCTGGAAAAACAGGAACGACACAAAATCAAACAGATGGTTGGTTTATGGGTGTTGTGCCAAATTTAGCAACAGGTATTTGGACTGGTGGAGAAGATAATGCCATACATTTTGCGAATTTAGATAAAGGTCAAGGAGCAACAATGGCTTTACCATCTTGGGCAATATATATGAAAAAAGTATATGCAGATAAAACACTAAATATAAGTAAGGAAGATTTTGAAAGACCAGAGAATTTAACTATAGATATTAATTGTATTGATGATGATAATTCTGATAAAAAGCAAAATCAAAAAGATACAGATTTCTAATTTAGTGTATATAAAATTCTTGTAATGTTTCTTTAATCTTTAGGTATTTAAAAGATAAAATTAAATAAATAAACGGTAAATAATTCATCCTGATAAAAAACAACACTATGATAAATAAAGAAGTAAAAAATGTTGAAGTCGCATTAAAAGGAGTCAAACACGGAATGACTTTAATGTTAGGTGGTTTTGGTTTGTGTGGTATTCCAGAAAATGCAATATCAGAATTGGTTCGTTTAGCGGTTAAAGACGTTACATGTATTTCTAACAATGCTGGAGTTGATGATTTTGGATTGGGATTGTTACTGAAAAAAAGACAAATTAAAAAAATGATTTCTTCTTACGTAGGTGAAAATGATGAATTTGAACGGCAAATGTTGTCTGGAGAATTAGAAGTAGAGCTTACTCCGCAAGGAACTTTAGCAGAAAAATGCAAAGCTGCACAAGGCGGTTTTCCTGCATTTTATACGCCAGCAGGTTACGGAACTGAAGTTGCAGAAGGAAAAGAAACCAGAGAATTTAACGGAAAAATGTATGTTTTAGAACATGCTTTTAAAGCCGATTTCGCTTTTGTAAAAGCTTGGAAAGGTGATGCAGCTGGGAATTTAATTTTTAAAGGAACATCAAGAAATTTTAATCCCAATATGTGTGGTGCAGCAACAATTACAGTTGCAGAAGTAGAAGAATTAGTGCCTGTTGGTGAATTAGATCCTAATAATGTTCACGTTCCAGGGATTTTTGTACAACGAGTTTTTGAAGGAAAGAATTATGAGAAAAGAATTGAACAACGAACGGTGAGAAAATAATTTGAAAATGATTTAATTTGATGATTTTAAAATTATGAGAAATGATAAAAAGAATGTTATTGTCGAATTAATTTTTGAATTTGCTTTAAAAATTATTGCTTATTCAGAATTAGTAAGAAGCAATAATAGGTTTGAGATGGCATCTTAAATATTTAGAAGTGGAACATCAGTTGGTGCCAATACAAGAGAGGCTTAAAACGCAGAAAGTAAGAGAGATTTTATACATAAATTTAAAATTGCAGTAAAAGAAGCAGATGAAGTTGAATATTGGTTAAAACTTTGCAAAGCATTAGAATTTTATCCAAATCCAGATGAAAAAATGTTTGAAGAATTAACTGTAATCATTAAAATAATTAGCAAAATTATATTTTCATCTAAAGATTAATTTTTTAGTGTTTAAGAATTTTTAAATTAAATAACAGAATTATTTTCATAATATTGGAATAATCAAATTACCAAATTAAGAAATTTTCAAATTATAAATATGTTAGATAAAATTGGTATCGCAAAAAGAATTGCAAAAGAAGTTCAAGATGGATTTTACGTAAACCTAGGAATCGGGATTCCAACATTAGTTGCAAACTATGTTCGTGATGATATAGAAGTTGAATTCCAAAGTGAAAACGGAGTTTTAGGAATGGGCGCTTTTCCTTTTGAAGGCGAAGAAGATGCAGATATTATTAATGCAGGGAAACAAACTATTACTACAAAACCAGGCGCAAGTTTTTTTGATTCTGCTACAAGTTTTGCTATGATTCGTGGTAAACATGTAGATCTCACAATTCTTGGCGCAATGGAAGTTTCAGAAAATGGCGATATCGCTAATTGGAAGATTCCTGGTAAAATGGTGAAAGGAATGGGTGGCGCAATGGATTTAGTAGCATCCGCAGAAAATATTATTGTTGCAATGATGCACACCAATAAACACGGAGAAAGTAAAATCTTAAAAAGATGTTCTTTGCCATTAACCGGAGTTGGCTGCGTAACAAAAGTGGTTACTAATTTAGCGGTTTTGGAAGTTAGAGACAATAAATTTCATTTGTTAGAAAGAGCGCCAGGAGTTTCTGTGGAAGAAATTCAAAAAGCTACAGAAGGAACTTTGGTTTTTGATGGTGAAGTTCCTGAAATGATTCTATCCTAAATCCTTTCCAGAGGAAAGGACTTTTTGATTATTAATAAACAAATATTTAGAAAAGAAAAGTATGAAAATTTTTAAAAAAATTTACTGGATAATTTTTCCATTAATAATGTTTATTTGTCTATTTATTATGGATAAAATGTTGAACATAGATAATTTTTTAATTTCAGGTGGAATTGCAGGATTAATAGGTTTTATTTTATCACCTAGAAAAAAAATAATTCAAACGCAAAAAGGAGTAGTTAAACAAATTACTTGGGTTTTCTTAAAGAAACCAATTTTAATAGATTAATATAAAGAGAATGAGTTTTCTTCCCATCGGGAAGAAGTAAAGATATGCTAATGAAAATAATATCATACAACGTAAACGGAATTAGAGCAGCATTAAAAAAAGGATTTATAGATTGGTTAAAAGCGGCAAATCCAGATGTGATTTGTATTCAAGAAACAAAAGCAAATCCAGACCAAGTTGATCTTACTGAATTTAAAAATGCTGGTTACCCATATCATTATTGGCATTCTGCACAAAAAAAAGGATATTCTGGTGTGGCAATTTTCAGTAAAACAAAACCAAAAAATATTGTTGTAGGAACAGCAATTGAATCGATGGATTTTGAAGGTAGAAACATCAGAGTCGATTTTGAAAATATTTCTGTAATGAGTTTGTATTTACCATCAGGCACTAATTTAGCGCGATTGGATTTTAAACTGAACTACATGGCAGCGTTTCAGGAGTACATCAATAATTTAAAAAAGGAAATTCCGAATTTAGTAATTTGTGGCGATTATAATATATGTCACGAAGAAATTGATATTCATAATCCTAAAATGAAAGGAGTTTCTGGTTTTTTACCAGAAGAAAGAACTTGGATAGGACAATTTATAGCTAATGGATTCGTTGATAGCTTTAGATTTATTCATCCAGAATTGCAGCAATTTTCTTGGTGGAGCTATAGAGCAAATGCAAGAGCTAATAACAAAGGTTGGCGTATTGATTATAATATGGTTTCAGAACCGTTAAAAGATAAAATTGCTAGAGCATATATTTTACCAGAAGCAAAACATTCTGATCATTGCCCAATTGTTGTGGAGTTAGATTTATAATTGAAAAATATAGAAATGATATAGAATTATTTTTATCAAAAGATATTAAAATGCTTGGTTGTGCAAAAGCAACTGTTATTTATGAGGAAATTTCTTATTCTACTTCTACTTATCGTAGTTAACTTTACGGCACAAACTAAAAGTGATACACTTCCAAGCATCAGTTCACAACTGTTATTTTCTAAAATGGATTTGTCAAGAATTGATAGTTTGTTAATGAATGATAAATTTCATTCTCCATTATATGACACCACACAATATATAATTAAAGATTTTAAAAATATAGATGTTTCTTCTGTAGAATTATCATCAGAAGTTTTAAAAGAGAGGTTATTAAGAATTAATGAAAAATCGCCTTTTCACATTGCATACAATCCGGCTTTAGAGAATGTAATAAAATCGTATTTGAGATACGCAAAAAAGTATTATCCAGCATTGATGGCAAAAACGAAATATTATTTTCCAATGTTTGAAAAATATTTGGATGAATATGAAATTCCGTTAGAAATGAAATATTTAGCAATTGTAGAATCTACTTTAGATCCAAAAGCTAGGTCAAGAGTAGGTGCAACAGGTTTATGGCAATTTATGTATCCAACAGGTTTACAATATGGTTTAAAAGTAAATTCTTATGTAGATGATCGTCAAGATCCAATAAAATCTACTATTGCGGCTTGTGAATATTTATCTGATTTATACAAGATTTTTGGAGATTGGGATTTGGCTTTAGCAGCTTATAATTCTGGACCTGGTAACGTGTTAAAAGCCATAAAAAGATCTGGTGGTTATAGAAACTATTGGAATATTCGTCCGTATTTGCCAACAGAAACGGCTGGTTATGTTCCTGCATTTTATGCTACTATGTATTTGTTTGAGTATGCGCAAGAACACGAATTAAAAAGCGATTTGCCAGAAATTTATCATTTTGAAACAGATACAATTCATGTTAAAAGAACAATATCTTTTGATCAAATTTCAGAAAAAACAGGAATTAGTACAGATTTGTTAGGTTTATTGAATCCTGCTTATAAGATGGATATTATACCAAGTATAAAAGGAAAAAATTATGCGCTTACGTTACCAAAACATAAAGTACTTCATTTTTTAGAATTAGAGGATGAGATTTATTCTTTGGCAATTGAAGATGAAGCGAAAAGAGAAAAACCATTACCGGAATATTTTGAAATGGATAAACGAATTCGTTACAAAGTAAAAAGTGGCGATTATCTTGGGAAAATTTCAGATAAATATGGTGTTAGAGTAAGTGATATTAAACGCTGGAACAGTTTAAAAAATAACAGATTAAAAATTGGACAACGATTAAGCATTTATCCGAAGAGATTAAAATAAAAACTTAGTATTATTGTTAATATTGGAACAATCTTTGATAATATTAAAAATAACTAACTTTTAAAATTAATTTCATGAAGAATTTTATCTTTTTAATTACTGCTGTTTTTTTATTTATTTCTTGTGGAGGTAAAGATTCATTTGTTTTACAAAGTTCTATCGGTAGAGATAATCGTGTTTTAATTGTTACTAAAGCAAGTGATTGGGAAGGCGAAATAGGTCAAGAATTAAGACGTTTTATGAGCGAAGAAATGGTTGGATTACCACAGCCAGAATCTCATTTAACACTTTCTCAAGTAGCGCCAGTTGGTTTTAATCAGACAATGAAATTAACTAGAAATATTCTGATTATTGAGCAATCCAATAAAGAAAATTTTACCATAAACACCAATAAATATTCTTCACCACAGACTTTAATTTATATTTCTGCCAAAGATGATGATGCAATTATTGAGCTGTTAAAGAAAAATGATAAAAAAATCATTCAAACTTTTAAGGATTCTGATGTTAATGTAATTCAGAAAAGATTTGAAAAAAGAAAATTAAATTCATCTCAATTTAAAACGTTACAAAATCTAAATATCTCATTAATTATTCCAGACGATTTTAGAGAAGTAGAAGATACAGGAGAATTTTTGTGGTTGAGACAACACATGAGTAGCGGAATTGCCCGTGGAGCAGGTAGTAACAATATTTTGGTATATTCTTATCCTTATACAGATGATGCAACTATAAAAGAAAATATCTCGACTAAAAGAGATACAATTGGTAAACAATATATTCCAGGTTCAGATTCAGAAACCATGCACATGATTACAGAGAAAGCATACACTCCTTTTACTTTTGATGCAATGATTGACGGAAGAAAAGCGTTTGAAATGCGTGGAAAATGGGAAGTTATGAACGATTTTATGGCTGGACCATTTATTAATTATACCATTTTAGATAAAGAAAATAATAGAGTATTGGTGTTTGAAGGTTTTACGTATGCGCCATCAGTAAACAAAAGAGAATTTGTTTTTGAATTGGAAGCAATCGGGAAATCGATGAAGATAAAATAAAGATAAATGTTAAAATTTTAAATGCCGAAAATTAATTTTTTCGTCATTTTTTATTTCTAATTATTTAATAATCAAGAATTTATTTTTATATATTTGATGTTCAACCAAAACAACTTTTTAGTATGGAAATGAATTATTATGTTCTTTTTATTGCGTCTTTAGTGCCAATGCTAATCGGCTATATTTGGTATGGCCCTTTATTCGGAAACGCTTGGATGCAACAAAGGCGTTTTACTAGAGAATCTTTAAAATTTGCAAATATGGTAAAAAAGCTAATTTTTTATTATGTTTTAAGTTTGTTAATTGCATTTGTATTAGTGCAAATGGTAATTCATCAAATGGGAATGTATTCTACTTTAGCTGGTAATCCAGGTTTTAATGAGCAAACTGGAGAGGCATATTCTTATTTTGAGAATTTTTTAGTGACTTACGGTGATCGTTTTAGAACTTTTAAGCACGGCGCTTTTCATGGTGTTTTGTACAGCATATTTTTAATATTTCCTGTTCTTGGAATTCAAGCAGTTTTTGAAAAAAGAACTTTTAAATATGTCGCAATTAATACAGGTTATTGGATTGTAACGTTAGCACTTATGGGCGGGATTGTTTGTCAGTGGTTTTAAATTTATATTACTTCAAGTTTTTAAGAACCTTATAAGTATCACAAAAGTAAAAACCTGCAAAATTGTAAGATATTTTGTAGGTTTTTTTGTATGTAATACTATACTAATGAGAAAATGAAACAAGTTGAGTTTTATGTAAAAGATTTATCAATTTTTTACTAATATCCAATTTTAGAACGAACACGTTGCAACACTTCATTCGCAACTTTTCTCGCTTTTTCTGCTCCTAATTTAAGCGCATCGTCAATTTCATTTTTATGCGTCATATAATGATTGTATTTTTCTCTAACCGTAGCAAATTTTTCTACAATAAGTTCATACAACTCTTGTTTTGCGTGACCATATCCATAATTTCCTGCAACATATTTTGCTCGCATTTTTTCTGTTTGCTCTACTGTAGCTAATAATTTATACAAAGCAAATACATTATCAGAATCAGGATTTTTAGGTTCTTCTAATGCTAAACTATCGGTTTTTATTCCCATAATTTGCTTTCGAAGTTGTTTATCCGTCAAGAAAATATTAATCGTATTATTTCTAGATTTACTCATTTTTTCACCATCAATTCCAGGAACTAATTTGGTGTTTTCTTGAATTTTCGCATCAGGTAAAACCAAAACATCGCCAACAATATTATTGAATCTGCTGGCAACATCACGTGTCATTTCTATATGTTGCAACTGGTCTTTACCAACAGGAATAATTTCTGCATCGTATAACAAAATATCCGCCGCCATTAACATTGGGTAATTAAATAAACCTGCATTTACGTCACCTAAACGATCTGCTTTATCTTTAAAGCTATGTGCAAGTGTAAGTCTTTGAAAAGGAAAATAACAACTTAAATACCATGTTAATTCGGTTGTTTGGGGCACATCACTTTGTCTGTAAAAAATTGTTTTGTTGATGTCTAATCCGCAAGCGAGCCAAGTTGCAGCTGTACTATAGGTATTTTCTCTTAATTGGTTTCCGTCTTTAATTTGTGTTAGCGAATGCATATCTGCTATAAAAAGAAAAGCTTCATTCTTTGGGTTATTTGCCATTTCTACCGCAGGTAAAATTGCTCCTAAAAGATTTCCAAGATGAGGTGTCCCAGTACTTTGTACTCCAGTTAAAATTCTTGACATGAATTAATTTTTGAGATAAATAAAAAATGATTTTGATTTGGTAAAATTACAATTTTGAAAACAACAATGAAAGATAAATCATTACATTTGATACTAATGAAATACATCAAAATTGCTTTACTACTTCTTTGGAGATTTTGGTTTTACCTTCTTGTGTTGGTTACAATCATTATTACTGCTCCTTTTATGGTTATTTTAACATCAAAAAAAAGATATTACCCCTCTTTATGGAAACTAGTACGAGTTTGGGCAAAAGTAATTATTTATGGAATGGGTTTTCGTTTAGAAATAGAAAGAGAACAAGAATTAGATCCGGATAAAAGCTATATGTTTTGTCCAAATCACACGTCTTTATTAGATGCTTTTATTTTGATGGTTGTGAGTGAAAATCCTATAGCTTTTGTTGGGAAACAATCGTTGGAGAAAATCCCTATTTTTGGATATTTTTATAGAAAATCTGTAATTATGGTAGATAGAAGTAATCCAGAAAGTAGAAAAAATGTTTATAACAGAGCAAAAGAAAGACTTAAAAAAGGGGTAAGTGTTGTTATTTTTCCTGAAGGATTAGTACCTAAAGAAAACATAATTTTATCGCCATTTAGAAAAGGTGCTTTTAGTTTGGCAATTGAGTTTCAAATACCAATTGTCCCACAAACATATTATGATGCAAAACGCTCTTTTTCTTGGGATCCTTTTAAAGGTGGTCCAGGATTATTAAGGATAAAGCAGCATAAGTTTATTGAAACAAAACACTTAACGCATGATGATTTAGAAGATCTTTCTAAAAAAACATATACTGTTTTGTACAATGAATTGAGTAATGATAAGTTGTATATGGAAGATACAAATAGACCAGAAAATGAAAGAAAATCTTAATCACGAATACACATCAAAAGAGGAAAAATTAAATATTTACACACATGCTTTTGGTTTGCTATTTAGTGTTATTGGCTTTCCTTTTTTACTATTAAAAGCAGTAAATGCAGCATCTTTTTGGCAATCTGCTAGTTTTATAATTTACGGATTTAGTTTGCTAATATTATACGCTGCTTCTACATTTTATCATGCCGCAAAGAACCCAAGAAATAGAAGAAAACTAAATATTTTTGATCACGCAGCAATTTATGTTTTAATTGCGGGAACTTATACTCCTTATACTCTAGTCACTTTAGAAGGTGAAATGGGTTGGGTTTTATTCGGGTTAACTTGGTTATTTGCGCTTGTAGGAGTAGTTTTAAAATTATTTTTTACAGGAAGATTCGATAAATTATCTACCGCAATGTATTTATTAATGGGGTGGCAAGTGGTTTTTGCGTATAAACCGTTGATGCAGAATTTAGCCACAGAGGGTTTGCAGTTGCTTTTTTTAGGCGGAATTTTCTACACCATTGGAGCAATTTTATATTCGATTAGAAAACTACCTTATAATCACGCAATTTTTCACGTATTTGTTTTATTAGGCAGCTTTAGTCACTTTTTTAGTGTTTATTTTTTCGTTTGATAAAGTAGTTGTACATTTTTTTATTTCCAATTTTTAAACGGATGCTCACTTAAATAAGCATTGTAATATGCTACTTTTCCAGTAACCTCTTTTCCTAACCAAATTGGTTTTTCAAAAGTTTCATTTTCTTCAGTTAATTCTATTTCTGCAATAAGTAAACCTTTATTTTCACCGTGAAATTCATCAACTTCAAAAATATGGTTTCCTTGTTTTATTAAATACCTAACTTTTTCAATAACTCCTTTTTCGCAAAGAAGAAATAAGCTTTCAGCGTCACTTTTCGGAATCTCTTTTTCCCATTCAAATCGAGAAGTACCGCTTGTATTCGATTTTCCTTTAATAGTAATAAATCCTTTTTTATCAGTAATTCGTATGCGAACGGCGCTATTTTTATTGGTAGAAATATAGCCTTGTTTAATAGGATAAGAAGTGTAGCTTTCTGCTTTATAATCGTTGTTATTTATTAAAAATTTTCGTTCAATTTCTATTGCCATAGGTCAGTTAACAAATTTGTACTAATTACTTTGATTTATCGTTATTGTAATATTAAATAAATATCTTTGAATATCTTATTTTATGATGAAAAAATTTACATTTTTATATTTTTTATTAGTATCTCAATTTGTTTTTTCTCAAACAGACTATAGTAATTCTTGGGAAGATTTTTATTCGTACAACAATGTAAAAGATTTTATTATTGTTGACGATGTTATTTATGCATTAGCAGATAATGCGGTTTTTATATACGATTTAACTACACAAGAAACCAAAAAATTATCTTCTGTTCAAGGACTTTCTGGCAGAACAACGTCTGCATTATTTTATAACAAAACCTTTAAAAGATTAGTTATTGGTTATGAAAACGGATTAATTGAAATTGTTGATGATGATGGTAGCATTTCTATTTCTGCGGATATTGTAAATTTTAATCAATCAGGAGAAAAAAGAATTACTCATATTTCAGAATTTGGAAACAAACTATATGTATCCACTCCGTTTGCAATAATTGAATATGATATTGAAAAATTAACCTTTGGTGACACTTTTTTTATTGGTAATAATTCATCTGCAATTAGAATAAATCAAACGGCTTTTTTAAATGATAGAATTTACGCTGCCACAGAAAATGGTGTTTTTAATGCAGATGTTACTGCCAATAATTTAATAGATTTTAATAATTGGCAACAAAATTTTAATGGAAATTTCTCTCAAATTATCCCATTTAATGATCAATTATTTGTTTCAAAAGACGCTGATTTATATCAAATAATCGGAGCTACTTTAAATCCAATTAAAAATTTTGGAGAAAACATTATCAGCTTAAAAAGTGAAACAAATAATTTAACTGTTGCATTAAATTCTTCTGTAATTTCATTTAATTCGAATTTAAATTTAAAAGATATTTACACACCAGCGGGAAATTCAACATTTAATTATACTTTAAACACCGCTTTTTCTACCAATTCAGAATTATTTTTAGGAACTAAAGAATTCGGAATTTTAACAGCCGTTATTTCTGAAATTCCAAATTTTAAAGAAATTCATCCAGATGGACCATTATCAAACGAAGTTTTTTCTATCGCAGCTAAAGAAAACGATTTGTGGGTTGTTTATGGAGGATATGATGGGACTTTTGCCAATTTTGGAAGAAGAATTGGCTATAGTAAATTTGATGGTGAAAAATGGTTAAACACAAAATTTGGTACTGATTTTCCAGTCACAGATTTGGTAAATGTAACCTTTGATCCAAATAATAAAGATAAAGTCTATATTAGTTCTTTTGGTTTTACTTCAGATCCAAATTCACTATCTACTGGTGGTTTGTTAGTTGTAGAAGATAACGAACCGACTATATTTTACAATCAAAAAAATAGCAGTTTAGAAGATGGCTTAGCAACAAACCCAACATTTGTAACGCTTAAAATTGAAGGAACTGTTTTTGATTCTCAAGGAAATTTATGGGTTACAAATATTGGAGTTGATAAAAAATTGAAAAAATTATCGCCAAGCGATCAATGGACAGGTTATGATTTAAGTAGTATAGAATCAAACAAGGCGGCATTAGGAATGTATGAAATTGATTTGGATAGAAGTAATTCTCTTTGGGTTGGTACCCGTGCGAATGGCGTTTATGTTTTTAATGAAAATGGGAATAGAAAAAAAGCGTTAGGTACAAATATTACCCAAGGCGCTTTGCCAGATTTAAAAGTATTTACAATAAAAGTAGATGCAAATAATAGAGTTTGGATTGGAACACAATCTGGTTTAGTAGTTTACAATAACGCATCTAATGTTTTTGACGCAACAAATGTAGATGCAGCACCTGTTATTATTTTAGATGATGGAATTCCAAAACGATTATTAGGTGATCAATCTGTAAATACTATTGCAATTGACGGCGCAGATAACAAATGGTTTGGAACAGACAATGGAGGTGTAACGTATACAAATCCCAGCGGACAAAATACATTGGCTAATTTTAGTACAAAAAACTCGCCATTACCATCTAACAAAATTTTAAAAATTAGTGTAGATAATTCCAACGGAAAAGTTTTTTTTGCCACAGACAAAGGTATTGTTGCTTACAATAGCAAAGTTTCACCTTTTGGCGAAAATTTGGGTGAAGTATATGCATATCCGAATCCGGTATTAAAAAATCATGAAACAGTAACCATTGCCGGACGGAAAGGCACAAACTTACCAAAAGGAACCAATGTAAAAATTTTAGATGTTGCTGGTAACTTGGTGTATGAAAGTAATGTTGTAGAAGGGCAAGAGGTGCAAGGCGGTAAAGTAGTTTGGAACAAAACAAACCTACGAGGTAACAAAGTAGCTTCTGGAATTTACATTGTTTTATTAATTACAGAAGATGGCGAAGAAACGTCTATGACAAAAATTGCAATTGTTAATTAAATGGCAACTGTAACCACAAAAGCAATTGTTTTATCTGCTTTAAAATATGGGGACACTAGTTTAATTGTAAAATGTTTTACAGCGGAAGAAGGATTAAAAACCTATTTAATTCGTGGTGTTTTATCTACAAAAAAAGGAAATTTGAAAGCAGGTTATTTTCAGGTTTTAAATCAATTGAATATTGTTGGGAATCACAACACGAAAGGCAATCTTAATTCGCTTAAAGAAGCACATATAGTACATCCATATAAAACGGTGTATTCAGATGTTGTAAAACAATCTATTGTGTTATTTCTAGCAGAAGTATTGTCTAATTGTATTCAAGAAGAAGAAAAAAATGAGCCGCTTTATAACTATCTAGAAAATGGATTGCTTTGGTTAGATTCACAATCAAAAATCGCTAATTTTCACTTATTATTTTTATTGAATTTAACGCATTATTTGGGTTTTTATCCAAATATTAAAAATGAAAAATTAGGTTTTGATTTAATTGAAGGCGAATTTTCTGATGCTACAAATTTTAAAAATGTAATTTCAGGAAACGATTTACATCAATTTAAAAAAATAGTAAATATCGATTTTGAAGATTTGGCGCAACTATCATTCAGTAAAAATCAACGGCAAAATGTGTTGCAAATTATCTTAAAATATTACGAATTGCATTTAGACGGATTCAGAAATCCAAAATCTTTGGCAATTTTAGAAACCGTTTTTAGTTAACTTACTTTTTCAATCTCTCCCCTTCATCAGTAAAATTTTCCTTCAACGCTCTTTCTGTTTTAATAATACAAACTAAAAGACTTAAAAGCACCAAAACCATAGGTTGCCAGGTGGTTTTTTCTGGAACTAAAAAAGCAAATAACAAACCAGCAAGTAAAGATAAAGCCGAATAAATAACTAAATTTTTATGGAATAAAGCATTTGCAAAATCCCAAATATCTTGATTTTGTCCAGATTTATTTGTTCTGTACCCATAAAAAGTATTTATTTTTTTTGGTGGAAATTGCCAAAAAATAATACTCAAAACAAATAATAATCCGTTTGTTGTTAATACGTATGTTAAAGCGTCATTCATAATTGCATTTTTTATTTTTGCTTACTGCTTACTGCTTACTGCTTACTATTTAATCGGTCTAATTAATCCTTCTTGTGCAAAACTAGCGACTAATTTACCACTTTTTGTGAAAATATTTCCTCTCGCTAAACCTCTTGCACCAAAACTGTTTGGCGATTCTGCAGAGAAAAGTAACCAATCATCAAAATCAAAATCTCTAAAAAACCACATCGAATGATCTAAACTTGCTGTTTGTAAATTTCCCCAATTGGCAACACTAGCATTCGGGTTAATAACTGCATTTAACACGTTGTAATCAGATACATAAGTTAAAATTTGCTGTTTTAGCGCTAATTTTAAATTACCTGGGTTTCCTTTTAAGCGAAACCAAACATTTTCTGTCGGCGCTAAATTTTTTAGATCTGCAGGATTAGGAATTCTTGTTGGTTTAAACTCAATTGGGCGATCAATACTCAAAAAAATCTTCATTCCTTTAGGAATATAATCTCCAAATTTCTCGACAATTTCTGTCCAACTCAACAATTCTTCGGGTTGTTTTAAGTTTTGTGGCATTTCAACTTGATACTCATAACCTTCTTCTTGAATTTGAAATGAAGCCCCTAAAATAAAAATTGTCTTTTCGTTTTGCATCGCTTTTACTCTTCTTGTAGAAAAGCTGCCACCATTTCTAGTCTCTTCTACGCGAAAACGAATCGGAATATCTAAATTTCCAGGTTCTAAAAAGTAAGAATGTAACGAATGTAAAATTCTTGTTTCTGGAACAGTTTGGTAAGCTGCATGAACAGCTTGCGCTAAAACTTGACCACCAAAAACAATTGGACTTCCAATAGATTCACTAACGCCTTGATACTCGTTTTTGCCAAGACTCTCTAATTTTAAAATAGTAATTAAATCGTTAATCGTTTTCATTTTTGTTGCTTTTAAACGGGTATTTTTGATGAAATGCTGTTGGTGCAATCTTTTGCAAAAATAGTTTTAAGATTTTATTTTTCAATGTTTTTTTATGACGAATGTAAATGGTCAATTCTTGCGGAACTGCGCCAATAGAGCTTTTAATTTCACTTGCTGTTCGTCCGAAGTTAATGATTTTTAAATTGGTTTTAATTCCTATTCGAATATAATCATACAACATTCTTTGGTAAATAGCGTATTGCTTATTTAGGTTATAATCAATGCCAACAAAATGTGCATCTAAAGAATTTTCTGATATTAGACCAGATAAAAATCCCACCATTTTATCGTCTAAATAATACGTTTTTAAGATGTATTTTTCACCTAAATTTTCTTTGAGTGTTTTATACGTTTCAATATTAAATTCTTCAAAATTAAAAGATGCTTTTTGAGCAACTTTTTCATAGAGCGATTTCATTTTAGGAAACTGCTCATCAGTATTTTCTAAAGTGATTTCCTCAATTTTTAAAGGTTTACTTAATTGAGTTGCCTTTTTTGCTTTTACCCTAAATTTTGTTTTTAAAGCCGCTAAATAATCATCAAAATTTTGCCAATTCTTATCAATCAGAAATTGCATGTTTGGCTCTACTTTAAAAGAATAATAGTTAAGTTCTTTTAACTCGTCTGTAATAATTAACGATTCTTTTTCAAAATCTTTTAGCATAAAAATGCTAATGGATTTGTTTAAATTTTCTTCTGTATTTACAAGATTTAGTATTGCTTTTGTAAGTTTTAAAAGCGTGGTTTTTTTATCTTGGTTTTCTGCAATTAAAATACCATGTTCACCACTCACAAACGTATTTCCACTTACTAAAATTTTGATAGGTTTCTCTTTCGGAAAAAGTATTTTATTTATTACATCTAAAAAACTTTTCGTTTCTTTTTCTATTTTATGTATTTGAAAATCAATAACCTGTATTGTTGTAAATGCAATTGCGCTATCAGAATTATCAAAAAGAACAATATAATAAAAAATGATGTTTGGATGATTTTTTTCTAGAGCGCTTAAATAATCAGAAGAAAAATAAAGATTTTTTTTGCAATTCAAATCTTCCCAAATTTTATTAGGAATTTGAGCAACCGAGTTGTAATAAATTATATTTTGAGTTTTCTTACAAAAAGAAAGCATTAGCACAATTGATATTTTAAATTTAAAAGTATGACATTGATCTATTATGTCATACTTTTTTTCAAGAAAGTTGTGTTAATTATTAATCATTGATTTTTTTTATTTTTAAAACTTAAATTGCCAGCAATGGTATAAAGAGTGTTGATTTTAATTGTAGCTTCTTCTGCTACCTGGCTCAAATTTTTTACCTGCGTTTCCTAAACTATTAAACTTCCAAGTAAAGGTTAGCATTGCGTATTGGTTTAAAACGGTACTAGAAGAATCTTGAATATAATCTTCCGTGGCAACTCTTCTTGCATTTGTATTTTGATTTAAAACATCATAAAATTTAAGACCAATTGCTGCATCATCATTTAAGATTGAATAACGCAAAGAAACATTCCAAAACCAAGCACTTTTTTGAAAGCCATCTGCAATATTAGAGTTATAGTTAAAATTTATATCATTTCTCCACTCTAATTTTTTAGGTAAAAAAGTTGACGTTTGTATATTCAAATTGTGATTTATAAAGTTTCTATCCTCAAAACTAGCAATATCATATTGGTTATTATTGAACGAAAGAGAATATTCTGGATTTATCTGTAAAACACCATCCCAATTAAAATCGAAACCAATAGTTGGTGAAACAGAAGCGATGTAGCTAGAATATTTTACGCCATTATTAAAGTTTATGTTTTTTTCATAATTACCAAAAAGTCTAAATTCTGATTTTAAACTTCCAAAATCTTCCCATTTTGTTGTAGCGCTGTAACTACCGCCTAAACGTGCGTTAAAAAAACCATCTACATTGGCAAAAGTAGTTTCTCTAATTAATGTATTTGGATCTATAATGGTGCTAGAAATAACTCTGTCATCAGTAAAAGAAACATTAGCAAAAGACCAAAAACCAGTTCTTTTTTGCCAGTTAAAATTAGACAATCCCATTCTAATATTATGGGTTTTTGAAGGCGATAAAGCTGGGTTACCAGTTACAATATTCAACGGATTAGATTCGTCTCTAAAAGGTTGTAATTGAGATAGATTTGGCGTGTTATTTCTGTAATTATACCTAAAACGGAGGCTACTTGTTCTGTCTTTTCTAAATCGAATACTTGCACCATATTCTAAATTATCAAAAGAACGTTCTAAATTTGTTTGTGGTCTTAAAAAATCTGTATTTTCTAGAATCCTATTTATGTATGCAATTTCTGCGGATGCAGACCATTTTTCATTTCTGAATTCTAGCTCTGCACTTGGTCTTTTTGTTTTGTCTAAATATTTAAAATCGGTACTTAATAACGTGCTAAAATCTGTGTAATCGTTCGTAGTTTGGTTAAAATCGAACGTACTTCTTTTTGTATTTGTTTCTCTATTTTGATAATCATAAGCAACATCTAAAAAAAGCTGATTTGCCAGTAATGGAAAACGATATGTCACTTCACTACCCAACTGGTTTCTATCAGAATTTCCTTCAGATAATTGATCTCTAATAATTTGATCTGGATTAGAGCCAAAAATGTTTGTTTCTGATTTCACCAAATCTTCCGTATCAGAATTTCTAATATTAGCCGTTAATTCTACTCTTAAAAAAGCACCTTTACTACCAAATTTTTTGGTTAAATTTAGTTCGTTATCAAATGTTTTTGCATTTGAATCTGCAATAGAATTTGTTTTGGAATCGTTGGTAAGCGTTTTGTTGTTATTTAAACTTTCTGACTCGCTATTAAAGGTATTTAAATTTGTGTTTTCGTTAAATTTAAATTCGATATCTATTCTAAAAGTACTGTCTACTTCTATTTCAAAATCAATATTTGCATCGTGGCTATCGCTTTCATTTAAAGAAGTATTTCTAGAATTTCGATAAAAGCTTTCTCCGTTAGATAAAAAAGTTTCTCTATTGCTTGTCGATTTATTATCTGATTCGCTATTCTTATAAAAATAATCTCCAGAAACTTCAAATATCTTTCCAAACGCATTGGTGTAATTAAGTCCGTAATTATTTGATGTTACAATTCCTTCACCACCACTAAAACTTCTATTATTTCCGCCACCAAACTGCGATCTCTGATTACCAAAACTAAAACCAGGCGAATTAATATTATTTCCTCCGGCTAAAAGCCCAATTCGTTCACTTTCTTTAAATTTAGTAACTAAACCTGCATATTCATATTTGTCATCAGTTCCTATTCCTGCTGCAACTTTACCAAAATAACCTTTATTATCTTCTTTTCTAATGGTTAAATTTATGGTTTTATTTTCTCCATCAGAATCTTCACCAGAAAAAGCTTGAGCGTTTGTTTTTGTATCTGTAATTTGTATTTTTTCGATAATTTCTTTGGTTAAATTCCGTGTCGTAATGGTTGGATCATTTCCAAAGAAAGGCTTACCATTTACCAAAACTTTATTTACCTCTTTACCGTTAACAGTAATTTTCCCGTCTTTATCAACTTCTACACCAGGTAGTTTTTTAAGTAAATCTTCTACATTAGCGTCTGCTTTTGTTTTAAACGATTTTACATTGAATTCTACCGTATCTTTTTTGATTGTAATTGGAGCTGCAGATCTAACAATAATTTCATCTAAAACATTGGTGCTTTCAACCAATAAAGTACCAACATTTTGGTTTTTAACATCAATATTTTTTATGAAAGGTTTAAAACCGGTGAAAGAAACAACTAGTTTCATTTTTGAATCTGCCGTTTTACCAACAAGTTCAAAATTTCCTCTTGCGTCTGTAATTGTGTAAGAAATAATGCTACTGTCTTTTAATCTTTCTGAGTGAACTGTAGCAGATTCTAGAATTTGTTTATCATCTGCTGATTGAATATTTCCAGTAATTCTGAAGTCTTTGGATTGTGAGTAAGTTAAAGTGCTTAAAAATATGCTTATTAATAGGATAATTTTCTTCATTAAATTTTATTATATACTGTCTGACAGGTTTTAACTGCAAAGGTTTAATTAATTAAAAGAAAAACTTTCTTTTTAACAGAACTTTAAGAGGGTACATGTGGGTGAAAATTTTATGAAAAATGTGATTAAGTATGAGGTTTATTTTTGTGAAACTGACTTTTATCATAATTTGATGTATATTTATTCACTAATCTTGCATAAAAATAATGAATTATGGAATTTTTAAATATGCCTTTAGTTTCTTGGGTTAACGGTACTATAATGATTGGTGTCTTTGCTTTAGTGGTAATTGGAATTACTGCAACAGTAATAATATTAGCCAGTTCTGATAAAAAAACCGAAGAATAAATTACTTTGAATTTTCTTTGTTGTTTTTAACAATAAAGACTAGTCCATATTTTGAGTAGTCTCAATTTGTTTCATTAAATTTATAGTGCATTAAATACAATGAAATGAATTTAGATTTGCAAGCAAACTTTAGTTATCTTTTTGAAGAAAATTTAATTAAAGAAATCGCTAAAATAGGAGTACAAAAAACTTTTTCTGCAGATACTGCAATTATTGAAATAGGTGATACTATAAATTCAATGCCTTTATTATTATCTGGAGCTGTAAAGGTTTTAAGAGAAGATGATGAAGGAGACGAATTGGTGCTTTATTATCTAGAAAAAGGAGATACGTGTGCTATGACATTATCTTGTTGTATGGGACAATCTAAAAGTAAAATAAGAGCAGTTGCAGAAACAAATGTAACCTTAATTATGTTGCCAAAAGAAAACATGGTTCATTGGTTAAGTATCTACAAAAGCTGGCAATCTTACATATTACAGAGTTACCATAACAGAATGGATGAGCTTTTAGAAGCCGTAGATACTATTGCATTTTTAAAAATGGATGAGCGTCTTTTTAAATATTTAAAAGACAAAGCTATGGTTAATAATAATGACGAATTATCTACTACGCACAAACAAATTTCTGAAGATTTACATACTTCTAGAGTCGTTATTTCAAGAGTGTTAAAAAAGTTAGAAAACGAGGGTAAAATTAAATTGTTTAGAAACAGTATAAAAGTTATAGAACTGTAACAATTGTTACTAAAAGAGTGTTTTATCTTGTTTATTTTTGAATAAAAAACATGAAACATTATATTCTTACTTTAATTATTCTAGGTTTTTTTAGCTGTAAAAAAACAGATCATTCTGTTGACGATAAAACGATGAAAGAAAACAGGATAGAAAATTCATCAAATACAGAAAAAGGATTAAAATTTGCATTAAATACACAAGCTGTTCTGGGTAAAAATTTAATGGGTAAAATTCAGAAAGAAGGAACGTTAGCCGCACTAAAATTTTGTAACATAAAAGCGTATCCTTTAACGGATAGTATGGCTGTTGTGCATAATACAACTATAAAAAGAGTTTCGGATAAGCCGAGAAATCCAAATAATATTGCAACTGAAAAAGAAAATGAATATATAAAAATTTTCAAAAATGATGCAAAACAAAACAAAGATTCACAACCCATTGTGGTAGAAAATGATACTAATGTAGAAGTTTACTATCCGATAGTAACAAACGGAATGTGTTTAAAATGTCATGGAAACCTGAAAGCAGATATCGAACAAAAAACTTTTGAGGAAATAATAAAACTATATCCAAATGATAAAGCAATTGGTTATACTATTAATGAAGTTAGAGGAATTTGGAATGTTAGTTTTAGCAAATAGAATAATTTTTAAATATGAGTAAATTTTCAGAAATAATAAATCAGGATAAACCAGTTTTAGTCGATTTTTTTGCAGAATGGTGTGGACCATGCAAAATGATGAGTCCAATTTTAAAAGAGGTAAAAGAAATTTTAGGTAATAAAGTTTCTATCATTAAAATAGATGTTGAAAAAAATCAAGCATTAGCCGCTAAATATCAAGTTAATGGAGTGCCAACTTTTGTTTTATTTAAATCAGGTAAGCAAGTTTGGAAACAATCTGGCGCGTTGCAAAAAACAGAATTGGTTTCAATTATTAATAGTTTTAACCTGAGTTCGACTTAACGATTAGCAGAAAAGTGCTAATTGTGTAGGATTTTCTTTTTCAAATTTTATAGCTGGTTTTTTTTCTTGAAAAGAATATGCAATAAGACTTGCTACAAAATTTGTTATAAAATTACCAAAGCTTCTATGTCTAGAATGTTCAGCTTGCGCAATATTTTTAAGTTGGTCATTGATAGTTTCTATTACAGATCTTTTACGAAGCAATATTTTATTGCGCATTGTCATTAGTACATTTTTCATATTATTCTTAATTCCTGTTACTAAATGCAATCCATCATCAAATAGCATTTCTGTAATTTCTTTAGAAATATACCCTTTATCTGCATATAAACTGCCTATAATTTCTTTCAAAAAATTATTTTCTTTTATTGGATTTCTGTCATCTACATTGGCTTGAGTAATGATAAAGTTGAGGATTTCTCCTTTATCGTTTACTAAAAGATGTAGCTTAAATCCGTGAAACCATCCCATGGTAGATTTTCCCGTTGTTGCGATACCCTTAAACACTTTATTGTTGTTAATTCTTTTGTTTTTACAAACTCTTAAAGGAGTAGAGTCTATAAAAGAGATTCCTGTACATTTACCAAAACAACAAGTTTTCATAAAAATAATTAATGGAAGCATGTTATTTTGCATCAGTTCTATAAAGCGATTATAGGAAACCGTTTGAGGAAATTCATTTGTTAAATGCTTTTGAACATAGAAAAGGTAGAAGTGTTTGAACGTTCTAACATCGCTAGTATGAGAAAGAACAGTGATTGTTAATATTTCACTAGTTGACATTCTACATGAGCGTCTTCTTTTCTTTTTCCCATCAGAAATTAAACTTTTATTTAAAGAAGGTTCAAAAACTTGGCAAAAGTCGTCAATATCACAAAAAATCTTTGTAGCTTTATCTATAGAAATCATAAGGTAGAAAATTAGTTAAATATTTGATATTCAGAGCTTAAATATACTAATCTACTGCCTTTTTTCCTATTGTTTATTCAAGTTTCTTACATCGAACTCAGGTTATAAGAATTAGATAAAACGACCTAGCTAAACAGACCAAACCACATCCATTTATCGAAAAAATTAGTCCGATTACTCTCTCCTTTTTTGTAAACTTAAGAATCTAAATATAGATTTAACGAACATAAATCTTGTTTAATTTATAATCTTGAATTACATATAATTTTGAATATAAATTGATACCGATTTCGAATAAAAGCATTGCAAAAGCAAACTGTGTAATTTAATGTTTCAACTGTTTTAAAACTTTAAAAACCGTTGAGTTCATTTAAATTTTGCATTAAAATTTATAGGGTATACAAATCCGAAGACACTTAAAAAATAAAGTCTAAACGGAAATTTAAGAATAGAATAACACTCATTTTTTGGATAAAACTAAAGCGATAACTATCTTTAAAATCGGCTTTATAAAAAATAATAAATTTAAACTATTATGAGCAGAGGATTTGTAAAAGAAGATGATCAAGAAGAAGTCCCACTTGTGCCACCAAGAGCAGATTTACCAGAAAGGACAACTAATTATGTCACTCAAACTGGTATGGATGAACTTTTAACCGAAAAACAATCGCTAACTAATGAGCAAAAAAATTTAATTCAAATTAATGAAAAGGAAAAACGAATTGCTTCTAATTTTATCACTGCAAAATTGCAGCTATTAAGTAACAGAATAGCGTCCGCAAAAATTATTGATTTAAGGAATCAACCGAAAGATGAAATACGTTTTGGTGCGACTGTGAGTTTACAAATTGGTACAATGAAACAGTTGCAAAAATACCAAATAGTTGGCGTTGATGAAGCAGATATTGCCAAGCAGAAGATTGCTTTTATTTCGCCAATTGCTAAATTATTGATTGGTAAACGAGTTGGAGAAAGTGCAATTCTAAAATTAGCTACAGAAAATAGAACCTTTAAAATTGAAGCCATTTCTTATCTCTAGTATTTTGCTTTGATTCCGATTTATGATCAAAATAAATTTTCAATCAGCCTTTTTTAAATTTGAAAGCAAAAACTGCACAATTACTGATATAAAAATCAAAATTGCTGCAAATCTGGCAAACCAATCGCAATTGGTATTTATAGATATTATTGACGAAAATGTACTAACTGCGATTCCAAAAATTAAGAGTAAAATAGGAATACTAAATTGCTTATTATGAATGACCATAAAACTAAATATTAAAGTATTAAAATTCTAAATCGAATGAAATTCTTTCAATATTAAATAGCTTTTAAGTTTAATTGATACTTTTAATAAAAAGATTAAAAAAACAAACCACAAAAAGGTATGTACGTGAAGTTGAGCTCATATCAGCTCTAGAAAGAGAAGAAGAAGTAAAATCTGCAGGTGCAGTAGCAGTTTAATTATGATAATGTTTTCATAAAAAACAAAAAACCTTTATCTTAATTGAAAATATTAGTATAATTTTCCGTGTTATATAAAATTTTAATAACTCCATTCGCAGATAAAAAATTATTTTTATCACTTAAATAAACACTAAATTTTTATCTTTGAAACTCGCTCTGATAAAAACAAAAACCAAATGATTAAAAAAGTATTTCTTACTCCATTGCAGAAATTTGTAAAACTTGAAGGATTTAGTGGCATTCTATTATTATTAAGCACAATAGCTGCATTGGTTTGGGCTAACTCTGCTTTTGGAGACACATACTCATCAATTTGGGAATACAAACTTGGAGTAACAACAGATAGTTTCGAATTAAAAAAACCTTTAATTTTATGGATAAACGATGGTTTAATGGCTATCTTTTTCTTTCTTATTGGATTAGAAATTAAGCGAGAAATTTTAATTGGTGAATTAAATTCCATGAAAAAACTAGCATTCCCTTTATTTGGAGCTGTTGGTGGGGTTTTAATACCTGTTGGAATGTATATTTTCCTTAATGAAAATCCTGAAACATTTAGAGGTTGGGGTATACCAATGGCTACAGATATTGCCTTTTCTTTGGCTGTATTAAACACCTTGGGTAAAAGAGTGCCTTTAAGTTTAAAAATATTTTTAATAGCTTTTGCAATTGTAGATGATATAGAAGCCGTTTTAGTTATTGCAGTATTTTATAGCGGTACAATAAAAATATCTCTTTTACTAATTGCTTTGATTTTATTATGCGTGTTATATTTCTTATCGTATAAAGGTTATTACTCTAAATTTATAATGTTGTTTACAGGAATAGTTGTTTGGGTATTGTTTTTAAAATCTGGCGTCCACCCAACAGTAGCGGGTATTTTACTAGCGTTTTCAGTACCAATTAGGCAAAAAATAAAAACATCCACTTTTGTAGAACAATTAGAAATTGTTTTTAATGATGTAAAAAAAGCAAGCATTTTAAAAAAACCTATTTTATCTGATGAACAATTAAGTTCTATGGATGATTTAGATGATTGGAGTAGAAAATTTAGATCTCCACTACAACATTTAGAGCATAGTTTACATGGCTGGGTTGCCTATTTTATCATTCCTCTTTTTGCACTTGCAAATGCAGGAGTTTATATTGATAGTGCAGGTGTAGATGTAGATTTGGTTTTCCATATTATACTCTGTTTAGTTTTAGGTAAAGGGTTAGGAATACCAATTGTTGTGCTCTTAGCAGAAAAATTAAATTTAGTTCAAATACCTTCAGATATTACTAAAAGACATATTTTAGGCGTTTCATTTATTGCAGGAATAGGCTTTACAATGGCAATTTTTATAGCCGGATTGGCATTTACTTCTCATCCAGAATACATAAGTTCTGCTAAAATAGGCATCCTTCTTGGATCATTAATTTCTGCAATCATTGGTTTTCTGATTTTAAGATTTACCACAAAAGAAATTGTAAACAAATAATAAATCTTGCAAATTCTCACTTTTTAAATCATTCCATGATTTTTAACGATTACTTAACAACGATTAGTTCGTTTACAAACGAACTAATCGTATTTTTGTGGAGTTAATTTTTAAGAAACTCTAAAATGGAATTATCCATAAAGAAAAAAACCTTAATTGAAGACGTAGGAGTGCTTTTAGAAGAACGGGCAAATCTTTCACCTTTGTCTTCAAGAATTTATGCTTTACTTATACTTTCTTCTTATGATGGTATGAGCTTTGAGGCTATTGTAACTACAATGCAAGCCAGCAAAAGCTCAATATCTAGCAGTATTAATGTGTTATTACAGTTGCATTATATTGATTATTACACCAAGCCTGGAGATAGAAAAAGATATTTTAAAACATCACAATTCTATATCAAAAATACAATGGAACGGCAAATCCGTTTAATTGAAAAGGAGTTGACTATCGTTCAGAAAATAAATAATTTTAACAAAGAAAATAATCCTGAAAAATTTAAAAATGAAAAATCTTTAGGAATTCTTTTTCAAGAACATTTAGAAAATCAGCGTATAAAAATAAACGAAACACTAAAAGAAATAACCCAATTTGAAAAACAAGATTAAACACTAATAACAATGAAATTAATCACAAAAACCTTATTACCTTTTTTGACACTTTTACTAGTTTCTTCTTGCGGAGAAGACAAAGCTGCTCAAAACCCTGCTGCGCAACAAAGAGCGATGACTTTGGCAGTAATAGAAGTACCAACTAAAACGGTTACCACTTATATAGATTATCCTGCAAGTATAGAAGGCGTAAATAATAGTGAAGTGCGTGCAAAAATTTCTGGATATATTACTGATGTTTTGGTTGATGAAGGTCAAAGAGTTCGTAAAGGACAAACCCTGTTTAAGTTAGAAACAGAATCTATGAACCAAGATGCAGCTGCGGCAAAAGCAAATGTAAATGCTGCACAAGTAGAAGTTGATAAACTAAAGCCTTTGGTTGAAAAAAACATTATTAGTTCGGTTCAATTAGAAACTGCAAAAGCCAAACTACAACAGGCAAAAAGTAGTTACAACAGCATTACATCTAGCATTAGTTACGGAACAATTAAAAGTCCAGTTGATGGTTTTGTTGGTGAAATAAGGTTAAGAAAAGGATCATTAGTAAGTCCAACAGACCAAATGCCTTTAACAACAGTTTCAGATATTAGCGAGGTTTATGCTTATTTTTCGATGAATGAAAAAGAGTATTTAAATTTTATCCAAAATGCAAAAGGTGAATCGAAAGAAGATAAAATTAAAAATTTACCAGAGGTTATTCTAATTCTAGTCAACGGAACTGAATATGCAACCAAAGGAAAAATTGAAACAATTAATTCGCAAGTAAACAAACAAACGGGAACTATTTCTTTTAGAGCAATGTTTGATAATAAAAACAGAATCTTAACAAATGGAAACAGCGGAATTATAAAAGTACCAACTGTTTTTGAAAATGTTTTAGTTGTGCCACAATCGGCAACTTTTGAAAATCAAAACAGCAGATTTGTATACACCATTAAAAAGGATACTGCAAATACTACAATTGCTTCTCAAAAATCGATTGTTATAAAAGGAAAAAGTGATAATTTATATATTATATCTAAAGGACTTGAAAAAGGCGAAACTATTATTGTAAATGGAATTGGTAAAATACGTGACGGAATGCCAATTGAGCCCAAGAAAGCTGATTTTGATAGTATTACAAAACCAATTCAAAAAGAGTTTCAATAATTATTTATTTCTAGACGTAAGACGAAATAACTTATGAAATAGGACTGAAATACATTGATAAAAGATTGTTTTATATATCACAGTCTTAAGTCATTTTTGTTATAAGTCAAATAAAAAAAATAGCCGAAAAGCTACAACAAACTAAAAACAAATCATGTTAAAAACATTTATAATGAGACCTGTATTGTCTACAGTAATCTCTATCATTATAGTAATACTAGGTCTTTTAGGATTACAATCACTTTCTGTAACTCAATATCCAGATATTGCTCCACCTACAATTCAAGTTTCTGCTTCCTATCCTGGAGCAACTGCGGGTACAATTCTAGAAAGTGTTATTATACCAATTGAAGAACAAATTAACGGTGTTGAGGGAATGACTTACCTTACCTCTACAGCAACAAGCAACGGTACTGCGAACATTACAGTATATTTTAATCAAGATGTAAATCCAGATATTGCTTCTGTAAACGTACAAAACCGTGTGGCACGAGCAGATCCTTTATTGCCACAAGCAGTAAGACAAACTGGTGTATTAACGCAAAAACAACAAACGAGTGCATTAATGTTTATTAGTTTTTTTAGTACTAATGAAGCGTATAACGATACTTATTTACAAAATTATTTAAAAATTAATGCTGTTCCTACATTTCAAAGGGTTAACGGTGTTGGTAATGTTTCGGTTTTTGGAGCTAAAGATTATGCGATGCGTGTTTGGTTAAAACCAGATAAAATGGCGGCTTATGGTCTTGCTCCATCAGATGTTTCTGCTGCAATAAACGAGCAAAGTCAAGAGGTTGCTGCGGGAACTTTGGGTGAAAATAATGGAGAAGCTTTTTCGTATGTAATTACCTATGAGGGGCGTTTTAAAAATGCAGAGCAATATGAGAACATGATTATAAAGTCTTTAGGCGAAGGACAGTATTTACGTTTAAAAGATGTTGCTAAAATAGAATTAGATGCACAATCTTATTCGGGTAGTGCAAATACCAATGGAAATCCAAGTGTTGCTTTAGGTATTTTTCAAACAAAAGGTTCTGATGCGCAAGCAATTATCATTGAAATCAAAAAAGAATTAGAAGCATTAAAAAAAGATTTTCCTGAAGGAATAGATTATATAATTCCGTATGATACCAACGAGTTTTTAAATGCATCCGTAGAAAAAGTAGTTACCACTTTAATCGAAGCTTTTGTTTTGGTTTTTATTGTGGTGTTTATTTTCTTGCAAGATTTAAGATCAACATTAATTCCTGCAATTGCAGTTCCTGTTTCTATTATTGGTACCTTTTTCTTTCTGAATTTATTCGGATATTCTATAAACCTACTAACGCTTTTCGCCTTAATTCTAGCAATTGGTATTGTGGTAGATGATGCCATTGTTGTGGTAGAAGCCGTTCACGCAAAGATTGATGCTGGTGCAAAAGACATTCAAAAAGCAACAATTACTGCGATGAGTGAAATCTCTGGAGCTATTATTTCCATTACATTGGTAATGGCGGCAGTTTTTGTTCCGGTAACATTCGTAACTGGTCCAACAGGAGTTTTTTATGAGCAATTTGGTGTAACTTTAATCGTAGCCATTGTAATTTCTGCAGTAAATGCACTGACGTTAAGTCCTGCTTTATGTGCATTACTTTTAAAACCACATCCAGACGAAGAAGAGTTATCCGAAGGAGAAAAACCAAAGAAAAAATCTTTCTTAAAACGTTTTTATGCGGGTTTTAATAGCGGTTTTAACGCAATGACAACAAAATACGGTCAATCGTTAGGTTTCTTATACAGACACAAATGGATTAATGTGGTAATTATTTTAGCTACTGTTGGTGGTATTTGGTATGCATCAGCTACCACTCCAACTGGTTTTGTGCCAAATGAAGACAGAGGTTTGGTTTTTGTAAATTTAGAATTGCCACCAGGAGCTTCAATAGATAGAACGGCAGAAGTAAACCGTGATTTACGTCATAAAATCACTGCAATTGAAGGTGTAGAAAGTGTGACTTTAATTAATGGTAGAAGTTTAATTAGTGGTGCTGGAAATAATTATGGTTTAGGATTCATCAAACTAAAAAATTGGAGCGAACGAACTACAGACGAAACAACCTCTGAAGCTATTATTGGCAAATTGTTTGGTATGGCAGCTTCAATTCCAGAAGCGAATATAATTTTCTTTTCTCCGCCAAGTATTCCTGGATTTGGGAATTCTGCTGGTATTGAAGTAAATTTATTAGATCGTTCTGGAGGCGATTTTGAATCGCTAGACAAAGTAAATCAAGAATTTATAGGAAAATTAAGTCAACGACCAGAGTTTCAATATGCCCAATCTTCTTTTAGTACAAAATATCCGCAATATAAAATGGATATTAATGTGCCATTGGCAAAAGAATATGGTGTAAATATCAACAGTATTTTTAACACTATGCAAGGTTATATTGGTAGTGTTTATGTATCAGATTTTTCTAGATTTGGTAAGCAATTAAGAGTATATATTCAAGCATTACCTGAAGACAGAGCAGATGCGCAAGATTTGAGTAATTTATTTCTAAAAACAGGATCTGGAGAAATGGCGCCAATTACACAATTTGTAACATTAGAGCGTTCTTTTGGCCCACAATCTGTAACTCGTTTTAACTTATTCAATTCAACATCTATTACTGGAGCATTAAATGCAGGATTTAGTACTGGTGATGGTATTGCAGCAGTAGAAGAAGTTGCTGCTACATTGCCCAGCAACTATACAACTGCTTATTCTGGATTAACACGTGAAGAACTAGCAGCAGGAAACCAAACGGTTATTATATTAATTTTAGTAATTGTATTTGTGTATTTCCTTTTAGCAGCGCAATATGAGAGTTATTTAATTCCGTTTTCTGTTTTATTTTCTCTCCCACTAGGAGTTTTTGGGGCGTTTATAACCACTAAACTCGCCGGCTTAGAAAATAACATTTATTTCCAAATTGCATTAATCATGTTGATTGGTCTGCTGGCAAAAAATGCGATTCTGATTGTTGAATTTGCTATCCAGAGAAGAAGACAGGGAGAAACCATTTTTGATGCTGCGGTAGATGGTGCAAAAGCACGTTTACGTCCAATTTTAATGACTTCTCTAGCTTTTATCTTCGGATTAATGCCGTTGGTTTTTGCATCAGGCGTAGGTTCTGAAGGGAACAGAGCAATTGGTACAGGAGCTGTTGGTGGATTGTTGATAGGAACTGTATTGGGTGTTTTTATTATTCCAATTCTTTATATTCTCTTTCAATGGTTGCATGAAAAAGTGAGTTCTAAACCTAAACCAGTATCAGAAGAAGCATAATTAAAATTGAAAAGTTTAAAAGAAATGAAAAAATCAATAGTTATAAAATTCAGTGTTTTACTTTTTACAATATTCATGCTTCAATCTTGTTTTGTTGCAAAAGAATATAAAAAACCTAAAGTATCAGCATTAAATATAGACGAAGCAAATTTTAGAACCGATAATATCTCGCAAGACAGCCTTACCATGGCAGCTATTTCTTGGAGAGATTTATTTACAGATGCCGTTTTAACGCAATACATAGATAAAGGATTAACAAATAATAACGATATCCGCATTGCGCTGCAACAAATAATTGCTGCAGAAGCGTATTTTAAACAAGGAAAAGCAGGTTATTATCCAACTTTTTCGGTAAATGCAAAGTATACGCATCAAGAATTGGGAAATAACGGTCAGTTTAGTGCTTTTAATAGCGGCGCTTTAGATCAGTTTGAATTAACTGGAGCATTATCTTGGGAAGCAGATGTTTGGGGAAAAATAAGAAGTAATAAACGTGCTTTTCAAGCAAGTTATTTACAGACTGTTGCGGCACATCAAGCGGTAAAAACACGTTTAATTGCAAATATTGCTTCTGTTTATTATCAATTATTAGCTGTTGATGAACAAATTGCTATCACCAAAAAAACAATCTTAACAAGAGGGAATAGTTTAGAAACTTCAAAAGCATTAAAAGAAGCGGGTAACGTTACAGAAGTAAGTGTAAAACAGACAGAAGCGCAATTGTATACAGCACAAGCTATTTTGGTCGATTTAAAAAATCAATCTCATAATTTAGAGAATACATTGTCTATTCTTTTAGGTGATATGCCAAGAGAAATTTTACGTTCAAAGTTATCTGATCAGAAAATTGAAACCGATTTAACGTTAGGTGTTCCTGCACAATTATTAAGCAACAGACCAGATGTTATGGAGGCAGAATTCAATTTAAGAAATGCTTTCGAACTTACAAATGTGGCGAAAAGTAATTTTTATCCGTCGTTAACACTTTCTGCAAATGGAGGTTTTCAAAGTTTAGATTTTGATGAATTATTTAATTCAAATTCGCTTTTTGCAAATCTTATTGCCGGTTTAACACAACCAATTTTAAACGGACGGAAAATTAAAACACAATATGAAGTTTCAAAAGCACAACAAGAGCAAGCTAGATTAAATTTTAAACAATCTTTGTTAGTTGCATCTAAAGAAGTTTCTGATGCGATGTTTGCTTACAATTCTGCTTCAGAAAAAATTGAAATCAAACAAAAAGAATTTAATGCGTATGATTTAGCAACCAGTTATTCTCAAGAATTATTGAATAATGGTTTGGCAAATTATTTAGAAGTGTTAAGAGCAGAAGAAAATGCATTGAACTCCAGTTTGGATTTAGTGAATGCAAAAAACAGTCAGTTACAGTCAATAATAGATTTATATCAAGCGCTTGGTGGCGGCTGGAAATAATTAAATAAACTAAAAAGACACAAAAGATCATCTTTTAAAACAGATTCTTTTGTGTCAAAAGTTACTTCAAAAACGTTACGTATTTGGTGTAAGAATCTTTAAATTGTTTTTGAATAAAAATCATTTTAAGCTATTTCTAAAATAAGTTTTTTTATAGCTTAAAATTTGAAAATAGTATTATGAAAAACAAACATATTGTAATTATTGGGGGCGGTTTTGCTGGCATTAATATGGCCAAAGAACTGGCTCATAAAAAAGAATTGCAAGTAACACTTGTAGACAGAAATAATTACAATTTTTTTCCTCCCTTATTATATCAAGTCGCTACTGGAATGTTAGATATTTCTAGTATTTCCATTCCGTTTCGTACACTTTTTAACGGAAAGAAAAATCTAAATTTTAGAATTGGTGAATTGGAAGAAGTGATACCCAATGAAAACAAAATAAAACTTTCTACGGGCGAGTTAGACTATGATTATTTGGTCATTGCCACAGGAACGAAAAGCAATTTTTTTGGTATGGAAAATATCGAAAAGAATTCGTTACCAATGAAAACGGTAAATCAAGCAATAAAATTACGGAATTACCTCATCATGGAAGCAGAAAAATACTCTTTTTGCACCGATGAAGATGAAAAGCGTAAAATGAGAAATATTGTTATTTCTGGTGCAGGACCATCTGGCGTTGAAATCGCAGGAATGATTGCAGAAATGCGAAAACGAAAATTAATAGATATTTACCCTGCTTTTACAAATGAAAAATTAAATATTTATTTGGTTGATGGCGCACCAACTGTTTTGCCGCCAATGAGAAAAAAATCCCAAGAATACACCCTTAAAAGTCTTAAAGATTTAGGTGTAATTGTGAAACTAAATAAAATGGTTTCTGATTATAAAGACGATAAAGTATTTTTTAAAGACGGTGAAACCATCGAAACAAAAACCTTGATTTGGACAGCTGGCGTAACTGCAATTAAGTTTAAAGGAATTCCCGAAGAGAGTTATGAAAAAGGAAATAGACTTTCTGTTGATGCCTTTAATAAAGTAAATCACACAGAAAATATCTATGCTATTGGAGATGCATGTATTCAGAAAACGGATAAAAATTTCCCTGAAGGTCATCCGCAGTTAGGCGCAGTTGCGCAACAACAAGGAGAATCATTAGCAGAAAATTTTGAAGCAATGGTTGAAAATAAAAAACGCAAACCTTTTAAATATAATGATAAAGGTACGATGGCAATTATTGGCGATCAAAAAGCAGTGGCAGATATGACGTTTCCAAAAATGACATTAACAGGTTGGTTTGCTTGGTTTTCTTGGCTATTTGTACATTTATTTTTATTGGTTGGTTATCGAAATAAATTCAGAACATTTTGGAATTGGTTTAACGCGTATTTAGGCAAAGGACAATCTCAAGGAATTATGGTTAGGCAAACTGATACAGAAAAATCAGCCATAGAATAGAAATTAAGTTTAACTTTTAAATATAAATAAATCACTAGCATCCGAAAGTCGGGATTTTAAAAAGCCCTCAGAATCACGTATTTTTGAGTTCTACTAAAAACTTTTCAAATATGGGACTCTTCAGGCGAAACAAAAATAACAATAAACCAGTCATT
>Ga0209390_10002099_pt1 | contig 36239 bp, 17 predicted proteins | sample BON01_FD_187212 | JGI IMG/M metagenome (GOLD analysis project Ga0209390, IMG submission 187212) | Freshwater microbial communities from Lake Bonney liftoff mats and glacier meltwater in Antarctica - BON-01 (SPAdes) (version 2) | ecosystem: Environmental > Aquatic > Freshwater > Ice > Glacier...
ATGTTCACCTCCAGACGGGCGAAGATCCTGTCCTTGAGAGCCAGGGTGAGCTTGATTTTGACTTCGACTTTATCGACGCCGGGACTGCTTCCGTAGAAGTTGTCGGTCGGAGTGATGATGATGTTGGTGCCATCATGGACTGCTGTTGTCCAACCGCTCAGATCACTTCCGTAGACAGCCGCAATGGTGGTGTTGGGATCTGTGTTTGCGGCATCACTGCGGCGATAGGTAAAGGTGAAGTAATCCGGATCGGTCGTATTGATGATGGTGGGTAGAAGACTGGTGGCGTTGGTGGATGGCCCGCTTGCGCCCAATGCCCATGCCATACCATTGCTGATCCCATCGCCATTCGCGTCATTTGCAAATCCGCTGCTTCCGGACCACGCGACGTAAGGCGACTCCGGGTTCACGGTGATGGTGACATCATCCGGCACTGTTTCGTCGCTGTAACTTGCTGTTAGGCGAAACACATAGGTTCCCGCTGTGGTGAACAACGCCGTGGTGTTCAATGCAGTGGCACTGCCTAGGGTGACGGGAGGTGGACCACTCACAAGCGTCCATGCGGTGGATAGCGGGTTATCGCTTGCTGTGCCGACAAGGTTGGCAGTGACGGTTCGATTGGGAGCCACCCTGTTGGCCAGAGCGTAGAAATGAAAGGTGCCGCTGCCTGCTTGCGGGGTGATGGTAAGCACTTGGGAAGTTGAGGTTGCCGTATAGACGCAGGTGATCCGAATCCCCATGTTTTCGCCATACTGATCCTGATTGATGACAGCTGATGTCACGCTAGGAGTGCTGAACGTCTGTGACCGCATTCCGGTTTCCCATGCGACACTGAAGAAGCTTGCTACATAGGTTTGTCCGGCTGTCAGCCCGGTAAATGTCACGGTTCGAGGATTTCCGTTATAGATGAACTCTTGCGCCAATAGTTCACTGTTGCCTGTCACCGACGCATCGTCATCGCCACCCAAAAATAAGACGCCGCCGCCAACGCTCCAACCGGCGCCAGAAGTGGCGGTGCTTTCGGTAAACGTCACGCCATTGACGGTGGCGCTAGCACGATTGTCTCCAAAGCTGTGCGCAGCTGTGTAGTTGTAACTGCTTGAAATTCCGGAATCGCCATCACCTGTCCACGGCGCGAAACTCCAGGCTGCCGCAGGTGCTGTATAGGTCAACGAAATCGTCTGGTCCGGCCCGGCATTGACGACTGGCTGGGTGCTGACGGTAATCGAGACGGTGGCAATGTTAGAATCACTGGTACCGTCGTTAGTTTTAAATGTGAAACTATCGGGGCCGGAGTAGCTGACGGTGGCAGTGTAGGTGATGTTCGGGGGCGTGCCGCTGAGTATGCCGTTCGCGGGCTGCGTGACGATCGCATACGTCAGTGCGCTGCCTTCCACGTCTGCACCAGCTAGGGTAATCGCTTTTGCTATGCCTTGTCTGGCGTTCACGCTTTGGCTGGTTGCGAATGGCGCGTCATTAACCGCCGTCACCGTGATGGTGACCGTCGCGGGTGCGGAGTCGACGATGCCGTCATTGGCTTTGAAAGTGAAGCTATCAGGGCCATTGTAGTTGAGCGCCGGGGTATAAATCACATTGGGCACCGTGCCGCTTAGTGTGCCGTACGTGGGATAGGTGACGATGGCATAGGTCAGCGGGTTTCCATTGGCATCGGTGGCTGCCAGGGTGATTGGCTTGGCAGTTTCCTCTGCCGTGGACACGCTTTGTGCAGTGGCCACAGGTGCGCTGTTAGGTGCTCCCGCAGTCACCGTGCCGGTGCCGGAGAAGTAGGTATTATTTTTGTTCGTCGCATTCGACGAGGTGGAGCCGTAAGTGCCGGCAGGCATGGGAGCCCCGCCGAGGGTGAGTGAGGAGATGATTTTGGTGCCGGAGAAGTTCAGGTCGATACGGGCACCCGTGCTGATTTCAAGCGGGCTGTTGGCGAGGGAGGCGGGACTTGAACAATGCAACAACATGCCCTTCGAGAGGGCGGTCTTTCCCGTGTAGGTGTTGGTTCCGCTGAGGAAGACGCCGTTTCCGGACTGATAAGTCGAATCATCTCCCTCGGCGATCAGGCCGCCCGGCCCACTGATGTTTCCGTTGAAGAATACGCGGTCATAAGCACGGGTGAAAACCGCCAGATCACCGGTCAGGGTCACGGTTCCGTTCCATGAGCCACCCCATCCACCATCGGCCCATAACTTGCCACCATTTGCAATCAGGGGATTGGTGGCATTGATGCGCATTGCCAAGAGCGTACCGCCGTTGAGGGTAATAGGGCCGGTGCCCAGCGCGCTGTCCATTTGGTCCGCCATCCTCAAGGTGCCGGCGTTGATGACGGTTCCACCGCTGTAGGAATTGTTTTGCCCGATTTCAATCAAGCCGGGGCTATTCTTGGTCAACCCGCCATTGCCGGAAATCGCGCCATTGAGGATCAGGTCGCCACTTCCATTGCCCCCCATGGCGGTCATTGCCGCCAGAGAAAGCGGATGAAGAATGGTCGCGGAGTCCGCCCCATTCTGATTCAACCGCGGCAAGGATCCGCCGTTGGCCACAAACGAAACGCCTTGGGAACCGTTCAGACTTACATTGGCGGCCAGGTTGAGTTGGTTGAGCTGGAAGCCGTTGTTGAGGTTGTGGGTGGCGGTGTAGCTGCCGGGGGCGGTGAAATTCAGTGCGTAGAAGGGCTGACCGGAGGCGGCAGGCAGGCCGGGGGTCCATTTGGTGGCGTCGCTCCAGTTGCCCGAAACCGCGTTTGCCCAGGTGTAGGTGGTGAGCGGCCCGGCTTGGACGTTGATGGATACGGTGGCGGGGAGTGAGTTTTCGGTTCCGTTGTTGACGAAGAACGTAAAGCTGTCGTTACCGCTGAAATTGCTATTAGGCGTGTAGGTCAGATACGGAGCCGTGCCGCTGAGCGTGCCGCTGGCCGGTTGTGTTAGGACCGCGTAAGTGAGCGTGCCACCGCTGCCACCGAGTGAGATTGGCAAGGCTGTGTTTAGGTTGGTCGTCAGGTTTTGCGGGAATGCATACACCGGCCGGTTGCTTATGCTGCTGCCGTCGAAGAGATAAACCTGAGGAATGAAGTTGCCGTTATCTCCCGCGAATCCCGGGCCTATCCATTTCAGTTTCGCCACGGCGGAACCGGTGTTCTCATAGTATTCCATGAAAATCTCCGCATACTCTCCTTGCGCCAGATAGACCGGGCTGCCATCGGTCCATCTGGTTGACTGATCCACGAACCGGTCGATCACAAGATTGCCATTGATGTAAAGGCGCACGCCGTCACTGGTGAGGGCGGAAAACGTATAGTTGCCGGTTTGAGGGACAAGCAACACGCCGCTCCAGCGCGTGCTGAAGGTGTCCGCACCGATGGAGGGGTCGGGTGAGCCCGTTCCCCAGTCGAAATTGATCTGAGGATCGATGCGATTGAGCACCGGGCTGGTGAAGTCGATGTTATTGAAATAGTTACCCTGGACTCCGTTGCCGGAGGATCCGACAACGACCGCGACGGTGGCCACCGCTGAAGTCGTCAGGGTGTCAGTCGTCTGAAAAGTGAACTTGTCTGGGCCGGTGTAGCCGCCAGTGGGGGTGTAGGTGAGATTGGGGGGGATGCCGGTCACGCTGCCGTGGGCAGGCTGGGTGACGTTGAGGTAGCTGAACGTGCCGCGCGGTGAAGTCCCGCTCAGGGTGATCGCTTTCGCACCAGTGGTGGTGACGACCTGCGAGTTGGCGACGCAGAGACCGGGCGCCTGGGCGGGTGCGGTGATGGAGTTTTCGATGGCGTCAATGGTGCTGACCAATACTGGGTACTCTCCGGAGGACGGGTTCCACTGGTTCAGATATCCCCTGAGTGTTGGCAGGGTGTAGCGGGCTGCATCACCGTAGGTTGCTAGCCCGTTGAGCGCCGCGATCCTCGGTTGGCCTTCACCCCATTCGAAGCCCGGCGCGCTTTCCAGCATGAGGAGCGCGAGCGGAATGCCCTCCGTAATTTTGAGAGCGGCCAGCATGGTGATGGCGTCCCCACGACAACTGCCGCTCCACATGCGGTCGGCGGGTGTGTCGAATTCGGCCGCGTTGGCGGCTTCCGGATAGACCGCTTGGACATCCGCCAGTGGCATGCGGTTCTTGCAGAACTGTGTGGCTCCCGCTCTAACATAGGAATCGGGTTGTTTCAAACCGGCGCGCATAGCGGGATAAAGCAAGGTTTGTTTGGGGGCGTTGATCGTGTAGGCTGCGATGTCGTTTCCGGGAGTGCCGTCGTCGACGCCATGACCAAAGATCGCCATCGACAGCTTGCCGTTGCTCATCTGAAGCGGGTCGTTCCAATCGATGACATTCGGATCGGTGGCATTGGCGATGAAGGAAGTCATCATCGCATCCCGATGGACGCTTGCGGTGGCCGGAGAGTAGGCCCGGATCGCAATCGCCGCCTTTGCGCGGACCCAGTTATCGGAGTCGTTGAGGAGGGTCACGATGGTGGGAAGCGCGGTGCTGTCCTGACGGATTCCAAGGGTTTCGCAGGCGCCTTGGCGGAAATTGGGATCGGTGCTGGACAGCAGGTTGCGGAGATTGGTGAGGTCGGTGCCGGAGAGGGTGCGTGAAGCCAGTTCGATGGATGCGAAATGGCGCACGAGCGGATCGTAATCGCCGATGGCCGTGAAGAGTTCGGAGATGCTCTTGGTGCCGCGATCGAGGCGGAAGGAACCGGCGGACACGGCAGCGGCGATTTTCGTGCTGTTGAGCGTGTAAGCCGGATTGGCGGTTTTGCCGGTGATCCAAAGGCGCTGGAGCGGCAGGCTGTAGGTCAGCAGATACATGGCATTGGACGGCATACCGTCGTAATCGGCCGCGCCCAGATAGGTGTTTCCCGAAGTGGTGCCAGGGCCGTATTGCTCCTGGCCATCGTAGGCAAAGGAGCCGTCCGTGCGCCGCGAGAGGTCGAGATGCCAACGGATTTGTTTGAGATGTTCGCTGGCGGCATCGGGTCCGCCCATGAGGGCTCCCAGCGTCGTCCAGAAGTAGCTCAGGCCCTGGCCGGTATGCCCGTATTCACGGCCGATCCATCCCGCGATCGAGAGCCGTGAGAAGTATTCGGTTTCGACCGCGCGACCTGTCTGTAGGCCGAAGAAAACCGCAGGCATCGCATCCTTGCCGTTGGACGCGTGGTAAATGATTACGGGCTCATGTTCGCCGTAGGGGATGCCACCCTTGTTGACATAAAAGGAAAAGAAGCTCGAGGAGCGCTGGATGGCGGTATCGATTTTGGGGTCGATGGACTGGCTGGCCGCGACCAAGGCTTTTTTGCCCATGACCAAGGCAATCGCCGCAGTGCCGCCCACGGCATTAACCGGTCCATAGCCAGTGGAGAGACGTCGTCCACTGCCATCGAAAAACAAAGCCGACGAATCGTGGCCGTAGGTGCCGTAGATGCTCTGAGCATCGGCAAGTGTGAGCGTGAAACTCTGGATGCCGGGGATCACCTGTGAGTCGCCGGTGTACAGGTAGTATTCGGCGAGGAAGAGGAGGGAGTATGACCAATGCCAGATATGAAGGGATTCATCGAGCGGACCTGCACTGGCAGTAGTGCGAGCAAAACCCTGCAAACGTGTTTGCACTTGACTGTAGTTGGGATCGTCCGGTTTCACGCCGGAGAGCAGCGCGAGGGCGTTGCTCGATCCGCCGAAGCCGCTTATCAGGTAATTCGGGTCGGCGAGAAGGTCTGCGACCATTTTGTTGCGCACTCCATTGAGGATGAGTGTGGATTTCGGGCAACTGAACGGAGCGGTGGCAGAGTAGTTGCCGAGGATAGGTAGCCGGATATTCACATCGGTTAAGTTCCCTGCCCGCCAGCGTTTTACCCTCAAGGTGCCTGCACCGGTTTGCTCCGCATTGGTGATGGCGGCGGCAAAAGCCTTGCGGCAGTCGCTGGTGAAATAGGGCACAGTGCCTGTTTTGGCGTCGATGGCACCGAGGATGACATCATCCACCGCGAGCACGGCATTGGACGGAGCGACGCAGTGAGTCACCAGCATCTGGCGGCTTTGATCGGTCATCAACCCGGTATCGCCTTTATTGCTGGAATCAATCCAGATCCAGCCGCGAAGACCGGTGGGCCCGAGATTGTAGGTTTCGGAGCGGTCAATTCCGGCGATCACTCCAGGAGCAGTGAGATCAGGTGGGGCTGCTTGGGCAGTGGCAAATGTGAGGAACGCCAGGGCAAGTGTTAGAGCGCCTCGGGTGCTAGTCAGGGAGCGGGCGATGGTCAAATTGGGTTTTATCATGAGTCTTATGGATAATGATTTTATTGAGGTGCCGCGTAATCCCAACGAATATGTTTTCTTCAACAGTGTCCCAATTGAACCGATTTAGGCGCTCTCAGCGCCCGGTATGGCCCGTCCGAAGTGACTCATTTGAGTCGTTTTTTGGGGTGATTTTGAAACCATTGCCTCGTGCGTGTGGCCATCGGAATGCACGATGTTAGAGCTCATCTGGGTTGCGATGTATGGGTGTATGAAATATTTTTCAATTTCGCAAAGCCTTGAAATACAACGAATTATGACTAATCAAAGTCGCGTTTCGAGATTTCTTCCCGACCCACTTTTCTGAATCGGGTATTTTTATCCAGCCCCCTCGGCCTTGGCTAGCTTCGCTGAATTTTTCGATTCAAGACTTCCCCATCATAGTGGATCAATGCGCCCTAAACTGTCACCTTTATAGCAACACTTGCTCGCGAAGATTTTCAATTTTCCGAGACAGAGTTTACAAGGTATCCATGTAGCATTCAGAAGCGCATGGCTGCGGACCAACAGATTAACAGCATCGCCTCCTAAGCGCATCCCAACTTCGATGTTCAATGTTCGATGTTCGATGTTCTCTCTACTTCCCTCTTCATTTCAAACTTCTAACTTTCAAAGTATTATCACTCCATGAAAACCGCCCTACGATCTCTCACTACCATGCTGGCCATGGCGCTTCTAACAACTCTCAGTCCCGCGCAGGATGCTGCGCCCGCTGGCAAACTCAAACTCCATGCGATTTTCTCAAACGACATGGTTTTTCAACGCGGAAAACCCATCGTGATCTGGGGCTGGTCTACTCCCGGTGATGCCGTTTCGGTGACACTCGGTGCTGACAAAGCAGATGCCAAAGCTACCGCCGAAAAAGGCCGCTGGGAAGTGACGTTTCCCGCCCGCGAGGCCAGTGCCGATCCACAGGCTCTTACAGTCACTGCTGGAAAAGAAAAAGTCGAGATGGGCAACATCGTCGTCGGCGATGTGTGGGTCATGTATGGCCAGAGCAACATGGCTTTCCCGCTCAACAAAGTCATGGATGGCGACACGGATGCCGCCCAGGCGAACCTGCCGAATCTGCGGTTGTTTTCCATCTCAACCAACGAGCAAGCAGATCCCGTCGAAGACATAAGGCGTGAAGCGATCTCGACCGGTGGTTGGGTGATTTCAAGCCCAGAGACTGCGCGTGAGTTCTCGGCAATCGGGTTAGTCTTCGGCGCCCAGATCCAGCGGTCATTGAATATCCCAATCGGCGTGATCAAGAGTGCTCGTGGCGGTGCATCCATGGAGGCCTTGGTGCCGATCCGCAAGTATGCGGAGAACCCGGCAGCAAAAGCTCTAGCAGATTCGATCACAGCTAAGCGCGCTACCTTTGACATCAATGCGGAATCCGAACGTGTTTACAAGATCCAGCTTGATCGTGCCAAAGGCAAAAAGCTGCCTGAGGACAAGTGGCCGAAGAAGCCGGTGAACGCCGATAACGTCCCTTCATGGAATATTCCTGGGATGAGTCCGGGACATCCCGGCAGCATCTACAATGGCATGTTCGGTGTTTTCAAAGGCTACAATATTAAAGGTGTTCTGCTTCACCACGGCTACAACAACGCCATGGTTCAGCAGGGGCTTCGTCCCAAGTTTTACCGTTGGATGATGAAAGCGATGATGGATGGGATTCGCGAGGATTTCAACGATCCCAAAATCGCCTTCGGGATCATAGGTTTCTGCGCGGGTGGCAATCCGCAAAGCGAGGAAGACTTCGAGGTGCAGGCTCCGGGCCCCGCATTCATCCGGGAAGCACAACGCCTTGGCGTCGCCGATATGAATGATCCTGAAAACACCGCTTTCATCCCCTCATACGATGTCCAGATCCCGGGGCTGCATCCGAGTAAGAAACGCGAGCACGGCGAACGCTCCGCACGCTGGGTGCTCGCTAAGATTTATGGTGTAAAAGGCGTCCAATGGGATGAAGCGAAGATTGTCTCGACGGTGATCAAGGGCGATGCAATCGCTATCACCTTCGACAAGCGCGTGAAAACGGACGATGGAAGCACCATCCTCGAAGGTTTTTCCATCGCTGGCGAGGATGGTAAATTCTACATGGCTCACGCCCGCCACGCTGCCTTTGAGGGCAACTATTGGACGAATGGTGACAAGGAAATTCATGTTTGGAGTCCGCTCGTTGAAAAACCGGTCGCCGTGCGTTATGCGTGGGGAACCAGCCCGTTGGGAAATCTCAAGGTCAATGGCCACCCAAACATGCCATTCCCCGAGTTCCGTACCGACAAATGGGATCTCCCGGAAAGCGAGGATCTAACCGTAGCGTCGATCACCAGAGAGTTTTCCAAACAGTGGGGTGAAGACGGCAAAGCCCGTCTCGATTACCGCCGCACGGAAGAGGCCAAGCGTGCGTTGCAGATCCTTGAACGCATCGAGAAACTCGGAAAATAAAATCAATCAAACAATCAAACACCAATCATGAAATCACATCACCATCCCATCCGTAGGCTAGTTTTTCTGGCCTTGTTCCCGACCCTCGTCTCCAGCCTTACCGCCGAAGAGAGCCACAGCTGGAATACCTTCGAAGTCGACTTCAACGCACTCGGATGCGCCGCCATCAGTAACAAAAACAACGCCTACAAGGCGCCTGCGGAAGGGGAGATGGGGCGCACGGCGACTTATCGGGTGCCGATTTCACAGGCTGGTAAATACGATCTCTACATGCGCTGGATACCAGGCAGCTTCTGCATCAGCCAATCCCTTGGCGATACGCCCCAATGGAGAGAGGTCAAAAACGTCAAGGGAGTGGCCGGAGAATATGGATGGTTCAACCTATCCGAGTTGCTAGGTCATCCGAAAAACGGCGATCTCACCTACGAAGTGAATCAGCCGGGAACCATCACTTTCAAGATTGCCTCACGCAGCGCTGGCACCCGCATCGATGCCTTCGCCTTCGGCAAGGCCGACAAGTCGTTCACCGATGATCAATTGGATGCCGCGGCACTGAACCCTTCTGCAGCTACGGCGGCAGGCTTGTTCGGCTTTCAAGCGGAGGCGGCCACCGCCTATGGCGACGAAGTCTTGTCTGATCAAATTCGGAAGAAGCAGAATACATACGCCAATCGCCTGATTGAGCTGTCCAAGGAGATCCGTGCGGTTCTGCCCAAGCCGGATGATGCGAAAGTGGCCGCATGGCTGAAATCAATCCAAGCGGAAGCGGTTTTTGCCAAGGAAGCGGCTGCCACCGCAAAAGCCGTTGCGACCATGCAGGCAACTCCGGAAAAGCTCAAACAGATGGAAGAAAATCTGAAATATGGTCCCAAGACGCTTGAGGACGGCATGGCGGAACTGCAGCGTGCCAAGGCTAGGGGGGAAGAGAATCCGGAGAAGGAGAAAGAGCTTAAAAATGCCGAGAATTACCTCGCGAGCAGGCAGAAGGAGATGGATCAGCTTCAGGCCGGCATCGAAAAGGCCAGAATTGCCGTCGAGAAATCCAAGGCCGAACTGCCCGCAGCAATCAAGGCCGCAGATGCAGCCAAAAGGGCTCATGAAAACGCCATGGCAACCACATGGAAAGCAATGGATGCACTGGGGATGGGTGAAATCCTAGGCAGCAACCAACTGGACGGCAAGCTGGCACAATGCATGGTCATCCAATCCGCGAACCCGCGCGACCTCGCGAAATTTGCGGAGAAAAGCCCGGAGAATCAGAACCTGATCCAACAGCTCTTCGACAACGATGCCTTGATGGTTCAGATGCTGGTGGCTGACGGACCGACCGGTGGAAAATACGGTGAGGCGATGAAGATCTACACCGACATTCAGAAAGCCAGCCCCAAGGCGAAGGATGGAGTTTTCCAGAGGCTCGCATTGGCCGTGAGCCTCGCGCACGCGGTGCCGATTCCAACGCAGGCGACCACAGGAGGTGATTCCATGGAAGGCGGCGAAGCGGTTGCTGGAAGTGACGGCTCCGCCAAAACAATCGATCCGGTGAAGAGATATCTGAGCTACGAAAAGTGGTATCTGGATGGAGAACTCGACCAGGGCTTCAAAGATTTGAGCGTCTGGAACATGACCATGGCGGTGAATACAAACGATCCCGACGAGATCCTTGCTTGGGGCCGTGAGATGCTCCGCAGCCTGCGGCCGGATTGTATTCCAACCAACGGAGATACATCCCTCTACGTCGATGTGGTCGATAAAGAGATCAGGTATGGAAGTGGGGACGTGCCCAACGACCGTCCGGAACTCGCCTTGATGCAAAATATCCTGGCCAACGGCGGGATCTGTGGACGGCGCGCATTTTTCGGACGGTTCAGCCTGCAAGCGTTCGGCATACCTACCACTGCACGGAAGGAACCAGGACACGCGACGCTCGCACACTGGCACCCTGACGGCTGGGCAACCCGATTGGGTGGCGAATCCAAACCGGGCGAAGAGTGGCGCACGGGAGGACGCGGTTTTTATGCGTCCATGAACGATTCAAGAACCCGGTCCTATGGTGCGGATGTCAATTTCCATGCCAGCAGTCAGGCGCGTGAAGATGAGTCTGCCTTCATGCGGGTGAAGCGAGCGCAGTGGATCGGCGCACTAGTCGGTGAGGATCGCAAGCCGGGTCTTATCACCTGGAGCGGCAAGAGCAGAGGCCCGGCACCGTTGAAAAAGGGAGAGCTTGTGAAGCCGATCTTCTGGAACGAATTGGCACTGCATGAGCAACGGCGGATCATCGCCGGGCTGGACTCAGGAAAAAGCCCATCCTCGGGCACTGCTCCCATTGCAGCGCAAGAACCGGCTGCGACAGGAAAGGTCACGATCGACAGCCAAGGCGTCATCACCATTCCTTCGGCAGCCTGTAGCAGTCCCACCGAGAGCACCAGGGCTCTCTACAGGGGCGGCTATACGGATCAGATTGTCTTCGTGAAGAACAAAGAGGGCGAAACGAATCTGCACCTCTCGCGCTACAGCAAAGGGTCCGACACGTTTGAATACACCTTCGACACCCAAAAGGGCGGCAAATACCATTTAGTCGCCAGCGTCGTGACGCCCAAATGGGATCAGAGCCTGTTCGCATCAGCGAATGGCGGTGCGGAGGCTGAAATAGCGCTGCCCTATACGATCGGCATGCTTGGCAAGACGGAGCCGGTCGCAATCGAGCTGAAAGCGGGCAAGAACGTTCTGAAATTCCGCGGGCCTGCGAGGGTTACCTTAAGCCAATTCACACTTACACCAATAAACTAACAGATTCATGAAAATGAAATTATTCAGGTTGCTCGCCGCAGTGATCGCTCCGCTCATCCTCATCACCTCATCTGTCAGCGCTGAGGAAACTGGAAAACACCAAAACACCTGTTTATCCTATCTGGTCAGTCAAACATGACCGGAATCAACCCGGCCGTCTCCTTTACGCCGACGGTAGAGGCTGCTTTCGGAAAAGATAACGTGATCGTTGTCAAGAATGCCAAGGGCAGCCAAGCCATCCGCAAATGGTATAAGAAATGGAAACCCTCAAAGGGTGACGCGCCTGAAGGAAATGGTAAGCTCTACGAGAGGTTGATTGACGGCGTTAACCGAGCAATCAAAGACAAGAAGATCAAGACCGTGACTTTCGTCTGGATGCAGGGCGAGCATGACGCGCACGAAAAGAGTGATGATGTTTACAAGGAAAGCTTCATGGGATTGATCAAACAACTCAGCGATGATCTGAAGCGCGATGATGTGAATTATGTCATCGGCCGCCTCAGTCAGCACAGGAGCGATGCGCACTGGGAGGGTGTTAGGAAGGCGCAGGTCGAAGCCGCTGAAGCCAGTCCGCGCGGCGCATGGGTCGATACCGATGATGTCGAGATCGAGGGAATCCATTACACCAAAGCTGGATTCAAGGATTTGGGCAAGCGCTTTGCAGACAAGTCAATCGCCCTGATCAAGAAGCACCAAGCCCAAGCGCCGGAACAATGAGAACCCGTCGCACACCTTAGGCGAACCTGCGCGATCACCCTGCCAATCGCTGGACATCCGCTCCATTCTTCAAACGAACAATCCAAAATTTACGATATGAAAATCAACAAATCCATCCTGAGCGCCATCGTGTTGACCCTTGCCGCACTCCAGTGCCCTGGCCAGGTGCAAACCCAAGCCAAGATCCTCAAGCTCCACAATATCTTCTCCAGCGACATGGTTCTCCAGCGCGGCAAGCCGATCAAGATCTGGGGCTGGGGGAAGCCCCGCGATCAGGTTTCCGTGAAATTCGGCAAGGACACCGCGACTGCTGTCGTTGCCGATGCCGCACTCGTGAATGTCTTCGGCGAGGCTGAGACCTACGCTGGGAAAGGCCGCTGGGAGGTCACCTTCCCTGAGCGCGAAGCCAGTGCCGAGCCACAAACCCTGTCTGTCACTTCAGGTGCGGAAAAAGTGGAACTGACCAACATCGTCCTGGGCGATGTGTGGGTCATGCACGGACAGAGCAACATGGCTTTCCCTCTCGGAAAAACCGATGGCAAGGAGTTGGCCGTTCAGGCAAATCTTCCGAACCTGCGGCTTTATTCGATCTCCACCAACGAACAGACCTCGCTCCAGGATGACATCCGCCCTGAGGCGGTGAGCACAGGTGGTTGGGTGGTTTCCAGCCCCGAGACAGCCCTTGAGTTCTCCGCCATCGGCTACGTCTTCGGATCGGACATTCAGCGGGCGCTCGGCATTCCCATCGGTTTGATCAAGAACGCCCGCGGCGGCGCATCCATCGAGAGCATGGTGCCGGCCTACAAGTTTGATGAAGATCCCCTCGCGAAACGATACGCGGACCACGTCCGGAAGCGGATGCAAGAATTTGATCCTGAAGCGGAGGCAGACAAAATCTGGGCGGCACAAAAGGGAAGAGCCAAGGCTAAGGGCCAACCGGAGCCCAAGCGCCCCGATCCCAGCGAGATCCCGTCCTGGAATATCCCCGGCAAAAGCCCGTTCGACATGGCCAGCGTGTACAACGGTTTTTTCGGTGCCTTCAAAGGCTTCAATATCAAGGGCGTGCTGTTTCACCAGGGGCACAACAACCAGATGAGTTCCGCTATCCGTCCGGATCTCTACCGGGTGCTCACGAAGCTGATGATCGAGGGATGGCGTGAAGAGTTCAACGATCCTCAATTGCCTGTTGGCGTGATTGGTTTTTGCGCGGGGGGGAAGACCCAAAACGAGGAAAACTTCGAGGAACTTTCAAACGAAGGAGGTGCCTGGATTCGCGAGGCTCAGCGTCTTGGTGTCGCTGACGTGGGAGTTCCAGAACACACCGCCTTCCTGCCTGCCTACGATGTGAAAGTACCGGGCCTTCACCCTTCGAAAAAGCGCGAGCATGGCTGGCGCGCCGCACGCTGGGCTCTCGCAGAAATCTACGACAATAAAGGGGTGAACTGGGGTGGCCTCGTCTCAAAACTCATCTCTGCGGAGCCGCAGGGTGACAAGATGGTTCTCAAGTTCGACAAGCGCGTGAAGCCCGACGATCAGAATAGCATTCTAGAAGGGTTCTCCATCGCCGGAGAAGATGGCGAATTCTACATGGCTCATGCCCGGCACGCGGCCTTTGAGGGCAATTATTGGACGAATGGTGACAGGGTCATCCACGTCTGGAGCCCTTTGGTAGAGAAGCCCGTAGCCGTCCGTTATGCCTGGGCCAACAGCCCCATGGGGAACCTTAAATTCGACGGCAATCAGGATATGCCGTTCCCGAGCTTTCGTACCGACGACTGGGACTTGCCGATCAACCCGGAATTCGGAGAAAGGGCATTGAATCGCACCCAGGAAAAAGAAAGAGGAGAGGATGCGAAAAGCCGCCTCGAATATCGCCGCATGGGAGAAGCCAAGGGAGCGGTGCAGATCATGGAGCGCCTCAAGACCCTCGGGAAATAAGTCGGCGGAAAAGATAATCGTTCCGAATAATCTCATGAACCGCACAAACTTACTTCTCTCCATCCTCCTGCTTTGCCTGCCCACTTCAGCATCAGGCAAGGCCAAGGTCTTCATCCTTTCTGGCCAATCCAACATGTCCGGTGGTGGTTATGTTGAGGATGGCGGCGTGAAATTCGATGAAGCCCTAAGCAGCAAGGTTCGGATATGGGATGGTACGGCGGAACTGAGAAAGCGGGACTTCTCCATGAAGTGGCTGAGTTTGAAGGAACTCCAAAGCAACAAGGCGGCAATCAAGACAAACTGGATTGGTCCCGAGTTTGGCTATGCCAATGCGATGGCGAAGTCATTTCCCGCCGATGAAATCTACTTCATCAAGGTGTCCCGAGGTGGCACTGACATCGCCTACTGGCTTCCATCAAAAAACGGTAAGCCAAATGGATACAGCGATCTCATTGCCAACATTGACGGCGCACTCGCCAAGATTGAAGGCGACTACGAAATTGTCGGCATGATTTGGATGCAGGGAGAAAGTGACTCGAAAAAGGAAGAGACCGCCAAAGCGTATGAGCAGAACCTTGAAAAGCTGATCTCTCTGGTTCGCACCAAAGTGGCGAAGCCGGAGCTGCCTGTGATCATCGGTCGCCTCAGTTCCGAACTTTTGAAGTCGAAAAAATTCAACTGGCAATTCACCACGACGGTACAGGCCGCCCAAGAGGCAGTCGCAAAAAAAGATAACAACGTTGAGATCATCAACACCGACAATTTGTCACAGCGTTCCGATCTCACCCATTTCGATGCACCCGGGCAAATAAAACTCGGCGAGCGTTTCGGGGAGGCGATGAGCAAGAAGATCACGAAAGAGTGATGCAAGACTCGAATCCCAAGGTTACTCCACCAAGGCTTACGAAGAGGTTTTAACCACGGATTTCACAGATTTTCACGGATGAAGACTTATGGAAACCGAATTGGAAATGGCTACGACTATGAAACTTCGCGCTCTTAGAAACCGAAAACCACCTAATCCTCTCCATCTTATCCGTGTCCATCCGTGCAATCCGTGGTTTAAATCCTCCAACAACTGAAGGTTCCTAATCGTCTCAAAAAAATCAAAATGATACACTCTAACAGTATTCCATGGGTTCAGGCTACCGCACTGGGCATCCTTTCCGCCGTGCTTCCGCTTCAAGCTACCGCTGCAGAGGCTCCCTCCAAACAGCCTAACATCATCTTCATCATGGTCGATGACATGGGCTACCGAAATCTTGGCTGCTACGGTAGCAAGACGATTCAGACACCTAACATCGACAAGATGTGCCGTGAAGGGATCAAGTTCACCGACTGCTACTCCGGCGATTCCGTCTGTGGACCGGCCCGGAGCACTCTGATGACGGGAACCCACATCGGGCACACACGGGTAAGGGGTAACGGCGGCGGAACACCGCTCTTGCCTGAAGATGTCACCGTGGCCGAAGTTTTGAAAAAAGCAGGTTACGTCACGGGTGGATTCGGTAAGTGGGGGATTGGTAATGAGGGCTCGCAGGGCGCAGCGGAGAAGCAAGGTTTTGATACGTTCTTCGGCTACTACAATCAAGTCCACGCGCACGACTACTACACGACGCATCTTTTCAGAAACAGCGAGCGGGTGGAGCTTGAAGGCCCCTTGCATAAGGTCATCTCCAATGGAGAGAGCGTGGAGCGGAAGGGGAGATATTCGCATTACGCGATCTTCGATGAGAACATCAAGTTCATCAAGGAAAGCGCCAAGAGCAGCAAGCCGTTCTTTTGTTACAGCCCGTGGACGCCCCCTCACTCCAATCTCGATATACCGGAAGACGATCCTGCATGGGCACTTTACAAGGACAAGCCATGGCCAGATCGGGCGAAGGTCGTTGCGGCGATGGATTCGATGATTGATCGGCAGGTCGGTGAAATCCTCGCATTGCTCAAGGAACTCAAAATAGACGACAACACGATCGTCTTCTTCACCTCAGACAACGGGGCTTCGAGGCACTGGCCAGGGCTCCTTGATTCCTCGGGTGAACTCAAAGGCATAAAAGGCTCGATGTATGAAGGCGGCATCCGTGTTCCTATGGTAGTCCGCTGGCCAGGCAAGATCAAGGCGGGTGGCCTCAGCGATCTGCCTTGGTATTTCCCCGATGTCATGCCGACTCTAGCCGAATTGGCCGGCGACTCCAAAGACGTTCCTGCGGACACGGATGGCATTTCCATCGTTCCCACACTTTTAGGAAAAGAGGGGCAGAAGAAACACGACTACCTCTTCTGGCGTGGTGCGATTCGGAGGGGAAATTGGAAGGGCGTCGGCAATCCAGGAAAACTTGCTCTCTATGACCTCAGTAACGACATCGGCGAAAAGAAAGACCTCGCTGCAGAGCATCCTGAAGTTGTCAAAGAATTAACAGCCCTAATGGAGAAAGCTTGGACGCCGCCTCTTAGCAAAGCTGATGAAGGGGCGTCTGCAAAATAACAAACGATAAAATTTATGAAAAAACGATCAATCACACTGACTACTATCTTCGGACTAGCGCTCTTCAGCTCTGCACAGGAACAGAAAAAACCGCTCAAGGTTTACCTCCTCGCCGGCCAGTCGAACATGACAGGCATGGTTTCAAAACACACGCTCGAGCATCTCAAGATGTTTCCGGACACAGCAAAGGAGTTCGCGGCCCTCTTTGACAAGAATGGCAGCCCGGTTGAACTCGAGGAGGTTTACGTTTCCCAATGGAAGGGGAAAGATAGCGGAAAGCTTGCGCCCAGGTTCGGTGGCGGAAAAGGCGTGAGATTTGGTCCTGACTATCCGTTTGGGGTGTAAAATGGGGTCAGGGTGCAAATCTTGAAAAAATGCCTGTCAAATCTCCGTTTTCCAAGCATCACCGAGAAAGGCCTGCATTTCGGAAGGCAGCTTGGCCTTCGTTCCTCCCCCCTACGTTCTATGACTCTTTGGATTATAGAAAACGAAGCAGATTTCTTCCGAATGTGCTTGGGAGTTCAAGGTGTGAGAGCGAGTGTTTTGCTCCCCGCATTGAGCCGAATATGCCTGCCAACTCCGCGTCATGAAAATCCACCTACTCCTCCTTCTCTCTTGCTCCCTCGCCGCGGCGGAGACCCCGTTTTACAATAGCCCGTCGTCGTTCTCGACCCGCCCGTCGGAAACGCAATCGCTGCGGGCGTCGGGAAACCTGTGGCGGTCCGCTACGCCCATACCACCCAGCCCCGCGGCCACCTGCTTTACAACATGGAAGGGATGCCCGTAGCTCCCTTCTCTACCGTTGGCGATGATGCCTCTGAAAAATGAAAACCCGCGAGAACATGAAAACGAACATGAACACAGTCCCCACCCCGAGCCTGGGCATCAAACCCATGCGCGGACTTGCGATGGCGCTCACCGTCGCCGCCTGCCTGACCTCCTTCACCCATGCGCAGGCCGGCGAACCTTATGCCGCCATGCTCGAAGCGCTGCGCTCTGAAATCACCGCGAAGCTGCCACCCTTCGACGACGCGACGCGCAAGAGCATCGTCGATGCCAAGGACGCCAAGGCCAGAGTCGAAGCAGTGAGGAAAATTACGGTTCTCGACGAGTTCCTCGCCAGCGACGCACTGGATGCCAAACTGGCAAAATTCTTCATCCTCCACGACGCCACGCCCGCCGGCCTGGCGGCTTTTGCAAGTCAGGGAGCGGCGCAAAAGCAGATGATCGACACCCTGCTGGCCGACGATTCACTGCTCCTGCAGATCGCGATGGCCGACGGCGCGCGCCCCGTGCACGGGCGCGATGATAAATCACCAGCCAACTACGGCAAGGCAATGGAAATCTACACCGCCATCCAACAAGCCAGCCCCAAGGCGAAAAAGGGAATACTCCAACGTCTGGCACTGGCCACCAGTCTGGAATTCAACGAGCCCGCCGACCCGCCCAAGGAGGACGAGGACCCCGAGGCCAAGGCTCCGAAGGTGATCGACCCGGTCAATCGCTATCTCCACTACGAAAAAGCCTACGAGGCCGGCGAACTTGACCCTGCCTTTGATCTTCTCAGCGTCTGGGAACTGCGCTTTGTCGTCTGCGCCCCGGAGCCCGATGAAGCCCTTGCCTGGGGGCGCGAGATGCTGCGCAACTACCGGCCCGATCACATCACCACCGACAACCAAGGCTGGCGCTACGCGAACCTCGTCAATACCGATATCGCCTACGGCTCTCTCAACGTCGCAAAAGACCGGCCCGAACAGTTTGGCGTGCAGAACATCCTGATGAACGGCGGGATTTGCGGTCGCCGCTCCTTCTTCGCACGCTACATCTGCCGCGCGTTCGGTATTCCGGCCACCGGCCGTCCCAGCAGCGGCCACGGTGCCTCGACCCGCTGGAGCCCGGAGGGTTGGGTCGTCTTGCTGGGCCCTGACTGGGGCAATGGCGGGACCGCCACACGCTACCGCAATGACCTCGATTTCCTCGCCACCACCCAGGCCCGCGCCCGGGGAGAGGAATTCCTGAAGGTGAAGCGCGCCCAGTGGATCGGGGATGTGACGGGAGAATCGCGATGCTACGCCGAATTCGACAAGAAGATCTCTCCCGCCTTCTGGAATGGCATCGCACTGGCGACCCAGAGGCGGATCATCGAAGACTCCAAGGCCGTCACGCTCGATGCCCTCGGCGCGGAGCTGGGCGAGGCCGACGGCCCCACCGTTGCCGAAGGGGTCATGGCTGCGGCCATCACTGCCGATGACCGCAAGATCACCCATGGGCAGGACGGCTCCATCACCATCCCGGCGGCGGCCTACGCACGGCCAAAGGGCGGCAGCGAGGACGAGGAGGAAACCACAAATGACGTGCTCGCCATGAATAGCTTCGCCGGTGGCATGCAGCTTTTCCTACCGCGCTTCAGCCGCCTGCAACCCATCCTGGTGAGGGGCGGCTCGTTGCGCCACGAGGCTGACTTTTGCGACTCCGCAACACGCCATTGGAAAGGTCGGCGCCCGAAAAAATCCAACGACCTGCGCGGCGTGCGGCTGGCGGTCTCCCCGGATGGCGATCAGGCAGAGAAGGAACTCACGCTCGAGCTGGCCGAAGGCGTGACCATGGATTTCGTCTATATCCCACCCGGCAAGTTCCTCATGGGCGGCGACCGCCAGCAGAAAGAAGGCGATTATCTCGCCGACACCCCCAAGCACGAGATCACACTCACCCGGGGTTTCTACCTTGGCAAAACCGAGGTCACCCAGGCGCAGTATGCGGCGGTCATGAACAAGCAGCAGGGCAACTCCGGCAAAGGCCCGGACTATCCGGCGGACGGCGTGAAGCCATCGCGCGCCCTGGTGCTCATCGATGAACTCTCCGCCCGCACTGGCAGGGAAGTGCGTCTGCCCACCGAGGCCGAATGGGAATACGCCGCCCGCGCCGGCACCACCACCCGCTGGTTCTTCGGCGACGATCCCTCGAAACTCGGCGAATACGCCTGGTTCAAGGGCAACGCCGAAGGCAAATCCCATCCGGTCGGTCAGAAAAAACCCAACCCGTGGGGGCTTTACGACATGTATGGCAACATCGCCGAATTCGTCCGCGACGAACATCAGGAAGATTACTACGCGAAGAGCCCAAAGGTGGATCCGAGCGGGCCGAGCCTGGGCACCTATTCCAACATGGAATACACCGTCGAAGTCCCCAAGGCCGGCAACTACACGGTGAGTGCGAGGGCGGTCACCTCGGATGTGGATCAATCGCTCCAGCTCGCCGTGAATGGCGCCGGCTCCCCGACTACGATCAACCTGCCCTTCACATTGGGCAAGTGGGCCGATAGCGGAACCGTCACCATAAATTTGAAGGAAGGCACCAACACCCTGCACTTTTGGCGCGATCAAGCCCCGCAAGACGGCGTGGCCGTCAAATCGTTCACCCTGAAGCCGGTGGACGGAGAATAGGGTATCCTCGGTCAACACGAGAATGGCTCAGTCGTGGATGGAATCGTGATCGATCGTTAAGAAATCATAAAACCACCTTCAATAAATCACATCATCCGATTTTCCCTTTTCACTTCCACCTGCTTCCTCACCGGGTCTCTTTCTGCTGCCTCTGAATTCGCCACAGCCGATGACTCGCCCGGCATGCCGACGCTGGGCAAATGCAAGGATTTCATCGGAAAATCCTATGACCCATAGAGCCATAGGAACGAAAGAAGATTTCTCAAAATGAAGTTGCATCGTTCCAGCGCGTCCCTTGAAATGACTTCTGTTCGAAACGGTCGTCCTTTGCCGCAACGCTAGGAAAATCCAAAAACCCATGAAACCAACATCTTCCTTCCTCCACTTTAGAAACATGAAAAGAGCATTCCCTCGACTTCTCTCCCTCGCCGCCATCGTCGGCCTGACCCTCGCCGCTGGCTCGGCTGGGGCCGCAACGATCGTGATCGATTTCCATGATGGTACCAAGATAGTCCCTTTGGCGGGCGGTCTAACTGCAACCAACCTTGCTAGTTTCCAATCTGCATCTGTCGCTGACCCTTTTACCTTCCGCTATAACATTTCCGGTCTAGGCATTGCAGGCGCGGATGAGCTTCTTATCACCGTGGACACCGTTAGCAGCACCGCTAATTTCAGTAATGGCGGAGGCAACGGCATCGCCGTGGTCGGTGGCGGCAATAATGCTTGGTGGGACCCCCTTGATCCTAACCTGAGCTTCTCCGTCGTGGTGGAAGATGCTTTAAACAATGACATCACCAGCGGCCTCACCATCGACCTGACCGGCTTCGTCATCCGGTGGAAAACCGGCGGCGCAACCGTCGCGGGCCAGTCGATCAGCACAACGCTGGCTAGTCCAGACTTCGTGGCGTATGACTTAAATACCGGTGAGACTTCCGAAACCTCTTTCACCGCCGCCAGGACAACCGGTGATGTTGGCCAAATAGGCCAACTCCGTTTCACCATCGTCCCCGAGCCGTCCTCGCTACTTCTTGGATCACTTGGCATGATATTCCTGCTTCGCCGCCGCAGGTAGATTAGACCGGTTGCCCGCACTGTAGACTTCTTTCCCAAGTGGCTCCTCGTCAATGACGTGGAGCCTTTTTCTTGCAGTCCAGCAACCGGAATTCCTATCAATAACTCTGACATTACGCATCATGAAACGGAAGCTCTCCGGAAAATGGGGTCAGGGTGCAAATCTTGACAAAAGCGATGAACCATCCCCGCACTCAAGAGCTCTGCCCCCCGGACAGCCATCCGTGCCCAGAAAACCACGTTCGATGTTTGACATTCCCTCTGCCACCCGATTCTTCGATTCGACGCTCGACGCTCGACGCTCGACGCTCGACGCTCGACGCTCGACGCTCGACGTTCGACGTTCGACGTTCGACGTTCGACGTTCGACGTTCGATGTTGGACGTTCATTGCTCTTCCACCCGCCCAACCCCAATGACACGAAACCTCCACCGCATCGCCCTCATCTCCCTGCTCACGGCGGGCTTCCTGCACGCCAAGCCGCAGGCCGATGACTGGGCATACCTCGACAACGGCACCATCCGCATCGGCGTGGACAAAAGCCGCGGCGCGGCGATCGGTTTCTTCGCGCTCTCCAAGGAAAAGCGCAATCTTCTCAATCACAACGACGAGGGGCGTTTCATCCAGCAGTCCTACTACGGCGAGCGCGACGGCTCGATATGGGGCGAAAAACCATGGACTTACAACCCGGTCCAGGGCGGCAGCTACAAGGGTGAGGACGCAAAGACCCTGGACTTCCGCCTGACGGAGAAGGAACTTTACGCCAAGGTCGAACCGCTCCACTGGGCGAGCGCCAAGCCTTGCCCGGAGGCCACCATGCAGGAATGGATCACGCTCGACGGCGATCTGGCCAAAGTCCGCATGAGAATGGACTACACCGGCCCCACGCAGAAATCCAACGCCCATCAGGAGATGCCTGCGATGTTCGTGGATTACGCGCTCCCCCATTTGATGTTCGAGAAGGACGGAAAGCTGGTGAAGCACAAGCCCGTGGATTTGGGCAAAGACCTCAAGCCGGAGCAGATCAGCTACACCGGCGGCTGGTTGGCCTATGTGGACGACAAGGGCTTCGGCATTGGCATCTGCACTCCGGGAACCGATAGAGCCGTCACCTACCGCCACCGCGGCGACGGGAAAACCGGCCCGACCGGCTCCGCATGTTCCTACGTCGCACCAATCCGCCAATTCCCCCTCACCAAGGGTCTCGTCGTGGACTACGAATTTTATCTCACCATCGGCACTCTCGATGAAATCCGTGCCCGCTTCGCGAAACTTCCTAAATGACGATCATGAGGTTCATCCTTGCGCTCCTTTTCGCCGTCGGCACCACCCGCGCGGCGGACACCCCGCCCAATATCGTCTTTATCCTCGCGGACGACCTGGGCATCACCGACATCAACGCCTACGCCCGCCATTTCACCGGCGCGAAACCGGACGAGCTATTCCACGAAACACCACACCTCGACAAGCTCGCCGCCGATGGCATCGCCTTCTCCCAATCCTACGCCAACCAGCTCTGCTCACCCACCCGCGCCGCGATCCTGACCGGCCGCATCGCATCGCGCATGGGCGTAACCACCGCCACCCCGAACACGAAAACCTATTTCAACCAAGGCCAGAAACCTCCCGCCGACTACAATCCACATGATGTCCTTGAGCACAAGGATCCCATCGCAGGGATCCGTCCCTGGATCAACGCCACCAGCAACACCGCCCTCGATCCATCCATCCCGGCATGGCCGCAAGTGTTGAAAACCCATGACTGCGCGTTCCTCGGAAAATGGCACCTCGGCGGCCATGGCGCGCCCGACCGCCAACCCGCCGCCTTCGGCTTCCAGGAACTCGCCTACTTCGATGCCGGCGGCTCCCCCTATTTCAAATGGCAGCGAGTATGGGATCAGAAAAAGCCGTTTTATCCCACCATGCCGGGTCGCTTCCAGATCGGAAATGCCGGTGAACCGACCGATGACAAATACCTGACCGACGAACTCTCGCTCCGTGCCACGCGCTACCTCGAAAGCCGCCGCGCCGATAAGAAACCCTTCGTCCTCTATTACTGCCCCTTCGCCGTCCACACCCCGTTCCAGGCACCACCGGAGGATGTGAAACGTTTCTCAGGGAAAAAGCAGCGCGGCCACCTCGGGCACAACAACCCCACCTACGCCGCCATGCTCAAGCATCTCGACGACTCGGTCGGTGCCATCCGCGCCACCCTCGAAAAAACCGGCCTCTCGGAAAACACCGTCCTCATTTTCACCTCGGACAACGGCGGTGTCGAATACACCGAACCACCCGCCACTGACAACCAACCCTTCAAGGGCGGCAAGGCCTGCCTTTATGAAGGCGGCGTGCGCGTCCCCGTCATCGTCTTCCAGCCCGGCCGCTACGAGGGCGGACAATGGTGCGATGCCGTCACCGATTGCACCGACTTCCTGCCGACCGTCGCCGAACTCACCGGCAACCCTCCACCGGCGGATATCGACGGGAAAAGCATGTTGCCCCTGCTTTTGGATCCCAAGTCACCCGGCCCCGAGCGCACGCTCATCTGGCACTATCCGTTCAACGTTCAGGTCAAGCACCCCGACAACGGCCTGCCCCTCTCCCCGCACTCCGCCATCCGCTCCGGCGACCACAAGCTGATCTGGGATTGGCACGGGAAGCTCGAACTCTACGACATCCCGAACGACCCCTACGAGAAACACGACCTCGCTAAGGAAAACCCCGAACTCACCGCCAGGCTCCACACCCAGCTCAAGGATTGGCTCAACAAAAACGTCGCCCCCCGCTACTTTCCGAGACGCGATGAAAGCGTCACCGGGGAATCCGCAACCCAACCTTTTCCTTTCCAGGATCTCCGCTGAAAAACCATAAAAAATTATTCCTTCGTGCCTTCGTGTGAGACCACTCTTTTCCACCATCTTCATCCATGATTCACATCATCCAATCACCGGGGATCGCACTCATCTTCGCGTTGCTTTGCAGTCCGCCGCTCACTGCCGCAGAGGAAACTGGCAAACCCAACATCATAGTCTTTTTCACCGATGACCACGGTTACGCAGACCTCTCCTGCATGGGCATGGAGAAGGATGTCAAAACCCCACACCTAGACCGGCTCGCTTCAGAAGGCGTGCGTTTCACCGATGGCTACGTCACCGCCCCGCAATGCTGCCCGTCCCGCGTGGGACTCCTCACCGGCCGCGACCAGAACCGATCCGGATACATCACCAACGGCTACGGCCCGCTCGCTCTAACAGAAACCACCATCGCCGACCGCCTTGGCAAGGCGGGCTACACCACCGGCATGGTCGGGAAATGGCACCTCGAGCCCAACCACAGCGACCGCGGATTCCTCAAGGCCAACAACATCAAGGACGGCAAAATCCCTCCCTCTCTCGCCAACAAATACCACCCGCACGCCCGCGGATTCCAGGAAACCTTCTTCGGTTATCTCAACAGCTACTCCGCCACCTACGACCTCACCGGCAAACGTTTTCCGGAACCCAAAAATATCAAAACCACCGGCGACCGCATCGACCGCCAGTCGGATGCCGCCGTGAAATTCATCGACATCCATCACGACAAGCCCTTCTTCCTCTACGTCGCCCACTACGCGCCCCACGTGCCGATGGCTTCCTCAAAGAAATACCTCGACCGCTTCCCCGGCGACATGCCCGAACGCCGCCGCTACGCCCTCGCCATGATCTCCGCCGTTGACGATGGGGTCGGTCGCGTGATGCAAAAACTTAAGGATTACGACATCGACGAAAACACCCTCATCGTCTTCATCGGCGACAACGGCGCACCGCTCAAGCTCACCATGCAGGACGATCCGATCGAGCTCGACGGAGCCTACTGGAACGGCTCGAAAAACACCCCGCTCAATGGCGAAAAGGGAATGCTCGCCGAGGGCGGCATCCGCGTGCCCTACCTCATGCGCTGGAAGGGAACCATCCCGCCCGGCCAAATCATCAAAACCCCCGTCACATCCCTTGATGTCGCCGCCACCTCCACCGCAGCAGCATCCATCGAACGCCCCGCCAATTTCGACGGACAAAACCTCCTCCCCATGTTGGTGAAAAAGCAGCCCTTGCCGGAACGCGCGCTCCACTGGCGTTTCTGGCGGCAATCCGCCATCCGCAAAGGCGATTGGAAACTGCTCAAATTCAGCGACCGCGCCACCTACCTCTTCGATTTATCCAAAGACCCCGGCGAAAAAACTAACCTGTTAGACCAGCAGCCGGAAATCGCCAAACAACTCGAAACCGAACTCTCCGCCTGGAACGCTACGCTGGTCGCCGCCGATCCCGGCAGCCAACAAGAATACGCTTTCTTCCACCGTTATTTCAATCTCCCCAAACCGGAAAATCCGGGCAAATGATTTCCAGCCGCGCAAAACCTAACCCCCCAAACCCATCCAGCGCACACCGCCCCGAAACGGAACTCGCGAAACGGCTCCGCGTCCTCAACACTGATCAAACCAAAGTAAACCCATGAAAACCATCGCCCTTCTCCTCACCTGCGTCCTCGCCCACGCCCACACCACCACCGATCCCAAGGTCGGCCACCAAACCAACCCTCTCGGCGTGGACGCAGCGAACCCCCGCCTCTCATGGCGCATGGAGGGCGAAGAAAAAGGCCTCACTCAGGCCGCTTACCAGATCCTCGTCGCAACCTCGCCTGGGCTACTCGAGTCCGGAAAGGCGGATCTCTGGGACAGCGGCGAGGTTAAATCCGCCACGACCCACATCGCCTACGCCGGAAAAACCCTCCCCTCCTCCACATGGATCCACTGGACGGCCCGCACATGGGCCGGGGAGAAGGCATCGGAATGGTCGGCTCCGCAGAAATTTCTCACCGCCCTCATCGGCACGCAACCGCAGCAGCCTTTCATCTCCTTCAAGGACAGCTCCCCATTCCACACCGCCCGCAAAAAGCTCCATCTCCCGCCCGCCCGCTATTACCGCGATACCTTTGAAACGGAGAAAAAGATCGTGAGCGCCATCGCCCATGCATCCGCGCTCGGGATCTACGAGCTCCACGTCAACGGCCAACGCGTCGGCGACGCCTATTTCGCCCCCGGCTGGACGGATTACGCGAAGCGCGCCTACTACAATACCTACGACCTCACGGAACTACTCAAGGACGGGGAAAACGCCATCGGCGCCATCGTCGCGGACGGCTGGTACGCCGGATACCTAGGCTACGGGAAACTTGTCGGCTACGGCCCGCACCAGACCGGGCGCAACATCTACGGCAAGACGCCTTCGCTGATGGTGGAAGTCCATCTCACCTTCGACGACGGCAGCACCGCGATCATCGGCACCGATCCTACATGGAAAACCGCAACCGGTCCCGAATACGAAGCCGATTTTCTGATGGGCGAGGCCTACGACGCCCGCAAGGAAATGCCCGGCTGGGCCACCGCCGGCTTCGATGACTCCGCGTGGGAAGCCGCCATCCTTGCGGAAAAAAACGGCTCGCACATCCAGCCTTTCTCCGACGCGTTCATCAAAAAACAGAACCGCGAGTTCGGCTTTGTCCGCCCGCCGGTTTTCGAAGCCTACCCCGCGCAGCCTGTCCGCATCACACGGGAGCTTGCCGCGAAATCGGTGAAACAAATCAAGCCCGGCACTTGGATCTTCGACCTCGGTCAGAACATCGCCGGCAACGTCCGCCTAAAGGTGAAGGCCGAGGCCGGAAAAACCTTCACCCTCCGCTTCGCCGAAATGCTCCATCCCGACGGGCGCATCATGACGGAAAATCTCCGCCAGGCTCGCGCCACCGACACCTATATCGCCAAAGGCGCGCCCGAGGGCGAGACATGGACGCCGCGCTTCACCTCCCACGGCTTCCAGTTCGTCGAGATCACCGGCTTCGACACCGAGCCGCCGCTCGGCACCGTCACCGGCCTCGTCATGCATTCCGACACCAAGCTCGCCTCCGGCTTCGAGTGCTCCGATCCGGTCGTGAACAAAATCTATCAGAACGCCGTCTGGACACAGCTCGGCAACTGGATCGAGCTGCCCACCGATTGCCCACAGCGCGATGAGCGACTCGGCTGGACGGGCGACGCCCAGATCTACGCCGCCTCCGCCGCGATCCACGCCGACGTCGCCGCCTTTTTCCAAAAATGGCTGCGCGAGCTGAATGAGGCCGTCACCCCCGAGGGCTACTACCCATCCTACGCTCCCTACTGCTTCGGCCACGGCGGAGCAGTCCACGGCACCGCATGGTCAGATGCCGGGGTGATCGTCCCCCACGCCCTTTGGAAAGCCACCGGCGACACCTCATTCTTCACCGCCCACTGGACCGCCATGACCCGCTTCATGGAAGCCCGCAAAGCCCACGATCCCGAACTCAAGGGCAAAGCCTTCGGTGCCCCGTGGGGCGATTGGCTGAACCTCGACGACCCTACCCCGCACCCCTACGTCGAGCTGGCGTATTTCACCAAGACCTCGCTCATGATGGCGGAAATGGCCGATGCGCAAGACCTCAAGGATGAAGCCGCAAAATACTCCGCGTGGGTGGCAACAATGCGCGCGAATTTCCGTCAACAGCACCTCCAGCCCGACGGTACGATAAAGCCCGAATCGCAATCCGCCTACGTCCTCGCCCTCGACTGCGGGCTTCTAACAGAACCTTCCGAACGCAAAAAAGCAGGTGACCGCCTCGCCGCACTGATCCGCTCCAAGGCGGGCGAAAAAAACACCGGCATGACCACGGGCTTCCTCGGCACCAAGCCCCTGCTCCCCGTTCTGACGGACACCGGAAACCTCGACCTCGCCGTGGCGATGATCCAGTCCCGCCGCTATCCCTCATGGGGCTACGAGGTGAAAAACGGCGCGACCACGATCTGGGAGCGCTGGAATTCCTACACCGAGGAGCACGGCTTCGGCGGCGCGGACGGCAAGATGAACGCCGCGATGAACTCCTTCTCCCACTACGCCTTCGGCGCCGTCACCGAGTGGATGATGACCACCCTAGCCGGTATCGCCCCCGCCGAACCGGGATACTCAAAAATCCGCCTCCACCCGCATTTCCCCTCGGCCAATGCCACCTCGGAAACCGAAACCATCTCCTGGATCAAGGCGCACCACGACTCGCCCCACGGCCGCATTTCCATTCATTGGAAACGCCAGGACGACGGATCACTACTTTACGAGGCCACCATCCCGCCAAACACAACAGCGGAACTGGTCTTGCCCAAGTCTTCGCCATGGAAAACGGCCGAGCCGGAAACGGGGATTCGCACACTCCCGCCCGGCTACCACCGCATCGAGGTGAAGTAGCTTTCAATATCCGCCTGGCGCCTCGCTGAACACGTCGGGAGCCTGGTCGTTGCCGGTCTGCACTTCCACGACCTAGTGGACGAACTCGTTGAACTACAGGAAAGCCCTTCTAGCTGGCTGGATTTGGCACCGAACACGGGCATTTCGATTCTGCTCGAAGTGATAACTGCATATCCTGTGCTCCCTTTTTGGATCGAAAGCACAACTCCAATCTTCGCTCCCAAAGGCTTCGCTAGTTTGGCTGCCTTATCCTTATCCTTCGCTACTGCTGCTGCACTGAGAAGCGATTTTTGTCGGTTTGCTTTGTGTTCAGATGACTGTGAAGTAATTCATGCGGTCGAAGATTCCTCTAAGCTAGTCGAAGCCTCAGATAGGTAATCTGCCACGTCTCAAAATCTGGATCGACCGAAATCTCAGCGGTTCCTCGAACTTCCACCTGCCTCCTCACCGGGTCTCTTTCTGCCGCCTCTGAATTCGCCACAGCCGATGAATCGCTCGGCCTGCCGACGCTGGGCCAATGGAAGGATTTGATCGGAAAATTCTATGACCCAAAGAGCCATAGAAACGAAAGAAGATTTCTCAAAATGAAGTTGCATCGATCCAGCGAGACCCTTTTTCTGACGCCTGTTCGAAACAGTCGTCCTCGAACATAGCTCTAGGAAATCCAAATAAACCATGAAGCCAACACTCGCCCTCCGCTCCTTTCTCCTCGGAAGCCTCTTCCTCTCCGCAGCGCCTGCCGCATTCGCCGCTACCTTCACGTGGGACGGCGGCGGCGCAGATAGTAACTGGTCCACTGCCGGAAACTGGACTGGCGCTGCTCCGACCACCCTAGCCAACAATGACTTCATTTTCGGGGCACTGGCCAGTCCCTTTCAGACGACTGCAAATCAAGATGTTGTCGGCACAAATACCAATCTTGCTTCGCTCTCCTTTTCGGCAGCCCTCCTCCATTCCATCAACATCACCGGCCTCAACTTCCAATTCGGCACGGCTGCAGGCAGAACCGGCCCTGTTAACAATAGCGACCTTACCCAGACGATCACTGCCCAATCCTCGGTCTTTAGCGGCGTGAGCTTCACCGGAGCTAACGGTGCTCTGAACGTGAATGAGCTCTCTTTCCGACGCGATACAACACCAGCCGGCTATGCGCTCATCCTCAATGGCGCTGTTGGCGGAACCGTTACCACCCAAAATATCACCAGCGGTGAAGCGAGCATTTACGCTCTAACTAAACAGGATGCAGGCAAATGGACGATCGTCAGTAGCGCCACCTACGGCGGAGCCACCACAATCAGCGGCGGAACCCTGGAATTCCAAAACTCCGTCGCGAGCAGCGGTATCGCCAATGCCGGAGCCCTCATCTTCAACAATGCTGGAGCCGTGTCTTACGCCAATGCCATCACCGGGGCGGGATTCCTCACCAAGCAGGGCGCGGGCACGCTCACCCTCGGCGGCACCAACACCTACACAGGGGCGACCACCGTCAGCGCTGGCACGCTCCTCGTTAATGGCAGCATTTCCACCACCATCCTTACCACCGTTGCATCAGGAGCGACGATTGGAGGATCGGGAACGGTTGGTGCGCTGACTGTGTCATCTGGAGGATTCATCAATCCCGGCAACAGCCCAGGAATTCTTAACTCAGGAAACTATACCCAAGCCGGTCTCTACACCGCTGAGATCAACGGCACTACACCCGGCACGCAGCATGACCAAATCAACGTGACTGGAACCGTTAACATCACAAGCGGTAGCCTCGCCACCATGTTCAGCGGATCGTATTCAGCAAACGATCTGATCTTCATCCTGCTCAACGACAGCACCGATGCCATTACCGGAACCTACACAGGCTTGGCCCAGGGAGCCGTGGCGGCAACCTATGGCGGCTTTGACTGGGTGATCAGCTACGATGCGAATAACACCGGCGTTGGCACTGGGACATTCAACGGTGGCAATGACATCGCACTGAGAGCCATCCCCGAGCCTTCCTCCGCCCTACTAGGAGCCATCGGCCTCCTCGCCCTGCTGCGCCGCAGGCGCTAAGATCAGGGGGCAGGGGGCAGGGGGCAGGGGGCAGGGGGCAGGAATCAGGAATCAGGAATCAGGAATCAGGAATCAACAACCCCGCAGGTTCCCCGTGAGCCTGCGGGGTCTTTTTTGCCGCAGGCAGGGCAGGGACGGTCTTTGCCTTCGGCCACGCGGCTGGCGCTACGCGGGGGTGGCAGAGCTGCTACAGGCAGCAGGGCGTTCCGAGCCGTCAGGATCTACGTGCCCGATAACCGTTAAATATCCAAACAGCGACAGAACATCTGTCACCCTGTAGGGTTCGTTGCTCTCTCTGAGGTCATTCATTTTCCACCGAGGTCAGGGGGCAGGCATCACTTCCCCCGCGCCGGCCCTATCGTTCCGCCCCTCACGAATTCCGTGGGGCAGGAGTAAGGCTTGATATCCGCCTTCCCTTCGCTGATCCGCTTCGCCCACCTCAGCACCCGCCGGATCAGGAGTTCCCTGTCCCAACGGATGTGGCTCACCGTAGGGCTGGACCAGTCCAGCCCCTGGTCGTATTCCGTGTATGCCAGGGAAATGTCCTGCGGCACCCGCAAGCCCTGGTGGTTCAGGAATTGGAGTGTCGCCGAAAACAGCGTCGTGTCGTCCACGATGATCGCCGTCGGCGGAGTGAATTTCAGCACCTCTTGCAATTTGACGTGGTAGCCTTGCTTGGTCTCCTCCCAGTCGGGAAGGTTATATTTCCCCACCGGAATGCTGTGCCTGGCGAGTTCATCGAGAAACGCCTGCTCGTTCGGGCCCGGGGACGGCAGGCGCTGTCCGTGGCGCGCCATCAGCACAATGCGCTGGTGGCCGAGCGAAACGAGGTTGCGCGTGAGTTCCGCATAGGCGGCCGCCCTGTCCGGCTCCGCGCTTGCGATCCGCAGGTCGTGGTGCCGCCCCCATACCGAGATCACCGGTTTGTGGTGGTTAGCGAACCACTCGATTAGTTCGCGCGTCCCTGCGAATACGATCCAGGCATCCGCATTGGACTCATTCACCATCCGCTCGAGACGGCGCAGGTTCGTCCCCAGCTCAACGGTGGAATGCTTCGCATAGAACGCCTGATGGCCGGCTGCGGACAGGCGGTAGGGGAGATCCCCGAGGAAATGCGACTTCCGGTGCCCCGCCGCTCCCCCGAACATGGCGATCCTCAGCGGCCCGCCGCGCCCGATCCTCACCGGCCCCTCCACCACGATCCGCCGCCGCCGCCGCGGCCCCAGGTTCTCAAGCAGCCCCTCCTCCTCAAGCAGCCGCAGCGCCCGCCCGATGATCTTCGCATCCAGCCCCAGATCCCGCGACAGCACTCCTTCCCCCGTCATCCATTCGCCGAACAGCCCCTCGGAAATCCCCCGCCTCAGGTGCTCCGCCACCTGTTCCGGCGCGCTTAGGATATGCAAGTTCTCCATCCACCATCCCTACCCCGAAGAAGGTGCAGCGGCAATTGCAAAATGTCATTGGGGGCAGGGGGCAGGGGGCAGGGGACAGGGGACAGGGGACAGGGGACAGGGGACAGGGGACAGGGGACAGGGGACAGGGGTCGGAAAATAGAAAACTTGGCGAAATTCTTTTATTTGGCGGTGAAAACTCTTTCATCTAGCTAGCTTTTCAGTTTCTCAGGAACTACCCCAAAAAAGGATCAGTAGCTAAATGAAAAAGATATTGACCGCAATCCAGAAAAGAGCAAATTGCCGTCGCGTTCGAAGAAAATAACCAAAAACTCCCAGTCATATTCGTAACCCATGAAGCCAAAATACCGCCTCTCCACCGTCATCTTCGCCGGTGTCCTCGCTTCCGCAGGCCAAGCCTCCGCGCAGAGCCAGTGGACCAACACGACAGCCGGCACCCAGCAATGGAACACGCTAACAAACTGGGACACCAACCCCACCGTCCCCAATGCCATCGGTGCTGTCGCCAACCTCAGCGTGAATCTCGCTGCGGTGCAGACCGTCAACATTGCCTCTGGCGTGACCTTGGGCTCTCTGATCTACGGGGACTCGACCACGGGATTTTTCGCCCAGAACATCATTGGAAGTACGATTACTTTCAACAACAGCGGTTCCGGTGCCACGTTGACCCAGGTTGGCGCCTCCGCAATCCTCCCAGGAGCCATCAGTAACAACATCGTACTGGACGACAACCTGGCCATCGTCAACAACGGAACGAATGCCGACCGGAGCGCCGCGATGAACCTGTCAGGAGTGATCTCCGGCACTGGCGGAATCACCATCAACAGCGGCGGAAACGGCGCGGTTTTTCTGAGCAACGGCGGTAACACTTACAGTGGCGGTTTCACGCTCAATGCCGCCAATGCGAAGGTCGTCACTTACTACAATGGGGACGCATTCGGCACCGGGACGATTACGATCAATGCGGGCACGGTGGACACCTCCGCTCCAGGTGGCGCCGCCCTGTTGCTCACCACGAGCAATGCGAATGTCTGGAACGGCAACTTCACCACGGGGATTTGGAACAACAACGGCAATATCACGCTCGGGAACAATATCACGTTATCGCGGGGCAGCAACTTCGGCGTCGGTGGCAGCATCAGCGAGACCGGTGGTGCCCGCAGCCTCACCCTTAATGGCAACTCATCCTCCATTTTCAACGGCACCAACACCTACACGGGTGGCACCACCGTCTCCGCCGGCTCCTTGGCTTTCCTGAAAACCGCCTCCATGCCCTCAACCGGCAATGTCAGCTTCGCCAACAACACCACTCTTGGCATCGGCCTCGGAGGTGACGGCTGGACATCGACCGGCACAGGCGCAGGAACGCTCGACGGGATTTTCCAAGGAACCAATGTCGGCGTGGGTAACGGCGGAGTCGCCCTTAACTACACTACGGCAGTGGGATTGAACCTCTTCGTCACTGGTAGCCATTCCTTCGGTGCAATCTCCAACCTCGGCAGCGGTGCCACGGCCTTCACCAAATCCGGCATCGGCACGCTCACCATTACTGGGGACAATACCTACACCGGCGCGACCACCGTTCAGGGTGGCGGCGGCCTTATATTGGACTACGGCGCATCGAACATCTCGAAATTCGCCAGTGCCGCAACCCTCACTCTGGGGGGTGTCCCAAATACCTCCACCGGAGTCCTCGGCGGCGGCAGAATTACCCTGAAGGGCGGTTCTTTCACGGAAATCGTGAGTGCTACCAGCCTCAACGCAGGCCAAACCACCATCGCCCGTGACGGCGGCAGCGCCAAGCTCCGCCTGAACGCCATCACCCGCGCCGCCGGTGGAACCATTTCCTTCGCCGATGCGACCATCGCCGACACCGATCGCACCAATACCAACGGCATCATCGGCGGCTACGCCACCCTTGGCAACGATTGGGCGATCAACAGCACCAACGGTGCGGATGGCGCAATCACAGCGCTGGCTGCTTACGACGGCGCATTGCCCAACAGCGCTGGTTCCGCCACAGCAAACTACACGCTGTCTGGAAACCTTTCACTGGCTGGCGTCACAGCGGCCAATACCATCAAAATCACCGATACGGGTGCAAACGAGTCACTCACCCTTGGCGCCAACAACCTGACGATCACCTCCGCCTCGGCAACCGCCCTCGGCGGCATCATGTATGCGGGTGGCACCTCCGGCAGCTACACCATCAACGGCGGCGGTGCCGGACGCCTCGGCACCTCTTCGAACAACCAGGAATTGATCTTCGCGGTACAATCGGGAACCCTTAACGTCAACGCCATCTTTGCGGGTAGCAATACCATCACCAAGACGGGTGCGGGCACCATGGTCATCGGGGCTACCAACACAGGCAACGGCTTCTACTACATCAACGAAGGTGTCATGCGTCTCAACAACGCGGCGGCAACCGGTGCCGCTGGCAATTTTGGCGGGTTGTCCACCTTCGTGCTGAATGGAGCCGCCTTGGAATTGACCGGCGGCTTCTCCTTCACCAATCAGGAACGGGTCATGATTTCCGGATCGGGCATCTCCAATGGTGGTGCCCTGCGCAGCATCTCCGGAGCCAACACGTGGCGCGGAGTGGTCGAGATCGGCCATGGCGGTGCCCGCATCAACAACGACAGCGCGAACTTGTTCACAATCAATAACGGTATCACGACCATTGCTGGCGGGGATGTAACCTTCGGAGGCGCGGGCGATACCACCGTCACTGACCGCACCAACGATTTTAGGTTTGGAACACACGCCATCAACGGCGGCGGCGGCCTCATTAAGGACGGTTCGGGAACCCTCACGCTATCCGGCAGAAACAATTACGTCGGTGCGACCACCGTCAGCAACGGCACCTTTGAGATCGCAGCAAGCGGCAGTACTCATTCCACCTCCGCCGTCACCGTCAACAACTTCGCCAATCTCGTCGTCAATGGCACCATCAATGGCACCTTGCTCGCCAACGTCAGCACCACCGTAAGCGGCACAGGCACCATCGCGGGAGCGGCGAACATCCTGGGTACTCACAATCCCGGCAACTCGCCCGGCATCCAGACCTACGGCAGTGACCTCTCCTACAGCGGCGGGGCATCCATCGTGAACTGGGATCTCGGTGACAACACCACCACCAACGCTCCTAATCCCAACGCGAACTATGACCAGATCCTGGTCGGCGGCAACCTCGCTTTCACGGGAACGACCACTCTCAATCTGCTCTTCGCGGGTGTGGGCAGCACCGTCCTGTGGGCTGACACTTTGTGGGACACGGATCAAAGCTGGACGCTCTATGATGTGACGGGAACCACTACAAACTTCGCTAATTTCGAGCTCACGACCATCGATTGGCTGGACAGCGGAAGTAACTCATTCGATACGAGCCGTATCGGAAACAGCTTCTCGCTGAGCCAGTCCGGCCAGGACGTGATCCTCAACTACACCGTCATCCCCGAGCCTTCCTCCGCCCTACTAGGAGCCATCGGCCTCCTCGCCCTGCTGCGCCGCAGGCGCTGAGATCGGGAGACGGGGTTTAGGAATCAGGAATCAGGAATCAGGAATCAGGAATCAGAAATCAACAACCCCGCAGGTTCCCCTTGAGCCTGCGGGGCCTTTTTTTGTCGCAGGCAGGGCAGGGACGTTCTTTGCCTTCGGCCATGCGGCTTGCGCTACGCGGGGGTGACGGAGCTGCCACTGGCAGCAGGGCCTTCCGAGCCGTCCGGATCTGAGTGCGGGATCATCGATCAATACTCAAATAACCCTAGCCTCGGACATCCTGAACCCAGTGGAAATTGGATATACTGCCGCGCAGTAGGTTTTGTGAAATGCCGGCGCAGCAGGCGGAAAGGAACCGCGATTTAGAAATCGCGACCTGCACGGCGAATCGCCCTGTGGTTCCGCTGCGGTTGCAGTCGCGATTTCTAATACCCAGAGGGCACGCGATCGCGGTTCCCTTCCCGAGCCTGCGGATTCCACAAAATTTCATGCGCGGCAGTATAACCTTCGAGCGGGAAGATGACTCATTCCTCCGCGCCCGTGGGTAATGAGAGATTCGTCCCTATCTCCCGCCCTGCTGGGGCAAAAACATACTAGCCTGGGGCAAGATCGCGTTAGCGATCACCGCCCTAGGATTCGATGCCAAAAAATCATCGCAGGCTCCAAGCATGTCCCATACGGCAACGGAACATTAGGCAAAAATGCAGCAAGCCTGCAGCCTGCGAAACGCTTTTTCAACTCACCTAGGGCGTTGCCCCAGGCTAGTATGAATCAACCCGTTGGGCTGAAGAACCAGAGCCCCTACTGGCCTGTCA
>Ga0209390_10002100_pt1 | contig 36229 bp, 31 predicted proteins | sample BON01_FD_187212 | JGI IMG/M metagenome (GOLD analysis project Ga0209390, IMG submission 187212) | Freshwater microbial communities from Lake Bonney liftoff mats and glacier meltwater in Antarctica - BON-01 (SPAdes) (version 2) | ecosystem: Environmental > Aquatic > Freshwater > Ice > Glacier...
CGCCCGCCGCGAAGTCATCGAGCCAGCCGATGACCGTCTGCGAGTTGACGTAGCCCGCAGTCTGGTAGCTGGTCAGGTCTCCGCGCAGGTTGAGCAGCCCGAAGATGTTGAGCGTGCCGCCCTTCTGGCTGCTGGCCGACGCGTATGCAGCCGTAGGGCACGTTGGGCAGCAGGTTGAAGCCCGTCTGGTCGGCGTAGCGCAGGTCGATGCGGCCCACTGCCCGACGGCCCGGCCCCTGGGCCGTGTGTAGCCCGTCGATGCCCAGGCTCTCGTATCGGTTGAACCACTTGACCACGCTCTGGCGGTTGCAGCGAAAAATATCGGCGATCTGGTCGATCTTGCCCCCCTGGTCGCTGAAGATGACCACCTGGCAGCGCAGGCGGAAGGTGGCCTTCTTGCCCGTTTTATGGACCAGTACGAGTGCCGCACGCTGCTCGTCACTCAGGCTGATGTATCGTTTCTTTCCTTGCATAGACGCAAGGTAAAAATTATATCCATATTTACGTCCGACTACTTATTAACCTGGTTATCGACGTATTCGATCACCGCTCCAACCTGGTAGCCTTTGGCCTTATACTGCTTCGTTATTTCCTTTTGAATAATAGTCGGTAATTCACTGACTTTTCTTCCGTATGTGGTACTCACCAGTTTATTATCGTTACCATAGAAAGCTACCCTGTATTGGCCTTTTGTAAAAGTAACTTCATCAAGCGTTGCGTTTCTTGCCCAGCGGGCATCCTCTACCTTACCAAAATCGGCATAGAAATTATCCATGGCAAGGGTACTTGCCTGAGTGCTGGCCAATTTACGGAGTGATTTGTGCTCTTCTCTTTTTTGATTCTGTTGTTTATAATCTGCCCTAGTAAGCGTTTGGGCATACGACTGAATTGAACCTAAGGTTACCAAAGTGACAAATACGGAAGTGATTAGCTTTTTCATTATGCAAACTATTTTAGGGTGTAAAACCAAATGAATTAATGATCCAAAAGTACCCGGCCCACTACCCTGTAAGAACAGACTATCATTATAGAGGTGTAGGTAGGTAGGCCAATGGGCTGAAACTATCGTTGTAATTTGTTTTATTTGTGGTAAAGACTAACCCCATACGGCTAAAATGAACTGCCTGATCATAGATGACAACCCGATTGCCCGTACTACTCTTCGAAAACTCTCCGAACTTGTTCCTGACTTAAAAATAATAGACGAATGTGCCAGTGCTGCTGAAGCCTACCGGATAATCATCTCTCAACCAATAGATTTACTCTTTTTAGATATCGAGATGCCCGACATGACAGGACTTGAATTAGCCAAAAGCCTGGAAAACTACCGCCCAATCATCATTTTTACAACGTCCAAAAAGGAATACGCCGTCGAAGCCTTTGAACTCAATGTGGCTGATTATATCACCAAACCCGTCACTCCACCCCGTTTTCTTCAAGCCACAGAACGGGCACAGGACGTATACCGAAGTCGGCAAACTACGGTGAAAGTAGAAAATGAGTCTTTTATTTTTATCCGGGATTCTAATGTAATTCGACGTATACAACTAGACGACGTGCTCTTCGCCGAAGCAATGGGTGATTACGTAAAACTGTATACACCCGATAAAATGTATTCGATTCACTCTACCCTCAAAGAGGTAGAAGCCAAATTACCCATTCCCCGTTTCATGAGAGTTCATCGGTCATTTATTGTGCAAATCAGCCGGATCGATAGCATGGAGGGATCTACCTTGGTCATACATAATAAGTTGGTGCCAGTAGCTGATACCTATCGAACTACACTCAATAAGCGACTAAGTATTCTGTAAGAGGTTCAACTGGTATATTACCCTTTCTACCGACTACATCATCCATCCTGCCGACTGACTATTGGTACACAAAAAGGGTACTGGTACTTTCGTTATATTTATTGGATAAATGGAAGCGTAACATTGACCCTTAACTCATGAAAATCAGGAACATTATTAACTGTTGCATTCTTGGCTTTGTGTTAGGAGTCGCTATCCTGATTGTGGCCCAATACTTTGTCACCGACAATATTCGCCAATTGATTCAAGGCAATGAGGCGCTCATCTTACAATATCGGCAGAGCAATCGATTAGTAAACCTTGAAAAGGACATTTCCATACTTGACTACCGGTTGAGGATAGCTCTGACAGCCGACTCCAATGAAATACATCGCCTTAGGGAGGATATAACTCAGATTCAGAACGACGTTGAAGAAATTAAAAATCTTGATCCGGGAGTAGGGGACTCCCTCATAGAAATCAATCTGCTGGATAGGCTCATCAATCAAAAAATTAAAAAAATTAATGCTGCACTAGCTCAATTGAGGCAAACAAAAACGAATCTGTCCGTTCTTGGTAAATCAGATTCTATAACCCAGGAGATTTCGCGGCTGATACACTCGGCTGATACAACCGGGCGTGCTAATCTAGCTTTGAAAATTGAAAAGGCTGATCGAGATGGGAGACAAGTACTCAGCCTCAATCTGATTGTAGTTATTCTTATACTATTACTATTCATAGGCTTATTTCTCCTCATTCTTAGTCGACTCAAAAAGCAAGAGGTGCTCGTAAACCAGCTAAACAACAGCGAGAAAAAATTGAAAGAGGCTGCTCTGGTAAAGGAAAACTTCCTTTCCAACATGAGCCACGAAATTCGTACTCCGTTGAATGCGATCCTGGGCTATACTAATTTGCTTCAAAAGAAAAAGTTACCCGCCGATGCCAGGCTGTACCTACAAACCATCCACCAATCTGGTGAAACCTTGTTAGCCATCGTAAATGATATTCTGGATTTATCAAAAATAGAATCAGGAATGATGCGAATAGAGCAAGTACCATTTTACGTGAGAGATGTAGCGCATACCGTCGAATTAATGATGAGGAATAAAGCCGATGAAAAGGCACTGAAATTTTGCATTATAGTCGATCATAACGTACCAGCCTTGCTGATTGGTGATGCTACCAGGCTTACCCAAATACTGGTAAATCTGATCGGAAACGCAATTAAGTTTACAGACCAAGGCCATGTAACAGTAGCAATCGGGAGTAAAGTGAAGGGGCAGGATTTCGTGGAAATTGAATACTTAGTTGAGGACACTGGTATCGGAATTGACCGGGGAATGCTTGACACCATTTTTGAACGGTTCAGGCAAGCCGAAGATGCCACTACCCGAAAATACGGTGGAACTGGCTTAGGGCTTTCGATTGTACGAGATCTCGTACATCTTCAAAGCGGACATATTGAGATTAAAAGCGAAATAAACCAGGGAACGAAAGTATTATTTACCATCCATTACCCACTAGATGATCAGGTAAATGCTGACCTAGAAGCAACCATATTGTCAGAACCCAAAGCTACCCAAGACGACGATATGCTGGTATTGGTAGTAGAAGACAATGTGATCAATCAAGGGTTAATGAATCATTTATTGAACCATTTAGGTGTAAAATATCGGTTGGCTGCCAATGGAAAAGAAGCACTAAAACTTTTACAGGAGAATAACTTCGACCTCGTCTTGATGGATATACAAATGCCCATCCTGGATGGCTATGCTACCACCAGAGAAATCCGGCAAACGATGGGGCTGTCAGTACCCATCGTAGCCATGACGGCCCACGCTATGATGGGTGAAAGAGAAAAGTGCATCAGCCTGGGAATGAATGATCACATCGCCAAGCCTATCCGGGAAAATGAACTCCAACGTATCCTGACACGCTATACTCCTACGGTCTTACCAGCAAAAATACATCCTGCTGGTAGCAAAGTTGATAACGGGAAGGCTTATCAGTATATTAACCTAACCTACATGCGTGAGATTAGCAACGGAGATCAAAGTTATGAAAAGCTGGTCACAGAACAATTCATTGATCTACTACCACAGGAACTAGCCGCTCTGCGGAGTGCTTTTGAGGCAGAGCAGCCTGATGATCTTAAAAAGGTTGCGCACGGAATGAAATCAACCGTGGCCATTATGGGGCTGGACCTTATCCTTACTCCACACCTCGACGCAGTCGAATACGGTTCTTCGGACGTAAGCAATCTAAAAAAAGAAATAGAAAAAATCGTTACTATCAGTGAAAACGCTTTGCTGGAAGCAAGCCAGTTTATCAGGCAATTCTGAACGACTCGCTCCGTTCACCTCACCTCTAACATACTAACAATCAGTTTTTTGTGTATTAGAATACACTCTCGTACCGAAGTAATAGTATCATAACCATGATAAAAAGAATCCAACTAGCCAAACTCAATCCGATAAAGGGCATTCCGTTCATTCGAGAAAACGCCAAAATAGTTACCCAATACGTACTGACTGTTTTCTTCATTGGGCTAGGAATATGGTTTATTAAACACGAAGAGACCGAACTACGCCAGGTTCGTCAGATTCTGGTCTCCGCCAGCTGGCAATGGGTAGTAGGCGGGCTTCTCGTTACTGTACTGTACATCGTATTTCAAGGGCTCATGTACATCGCAGCGTTCGCCGCCGTAGGGTCCAGGATTACATTAGGCGAGTCAGTAATACTGTTTCTCAAACGCAACTTTATCAGTGTGTTCTTACCAGCAGGTGGCATATCGTCACTCGCCTTTTTTACCTCACCACTCGAAAAGCGGGGAGTTAACAAGTCACAAATTCACTTTGCATCCTCTATCTATGCATTTATTGGCATACTTTCGGTTGTTGCAGTAGCAATTCCAGCTTTCCTGTGGGCTATCTCTGCGGGCAATGTTGGTTGGGGCGAATGGGCCGCGTTACTGACCATCACGAGTATATGTGTAGTAGTCTATTTAGTGTACCAATCGCTCAGTAGAGAGGGCAAAGCACAAACTCTACTACTAAGAATCGCTCCATCCGCCGAAATCTATCTCACCAATTTTCGGAACAACTCAATCCGCAGGACTGACTTTATAATCTGTATTCTGTACAGTATCATCATCGAAATCATTGGCATTGCTCATGTCTATATTGCCATGGTTGCTCTTGGCCTTGAACCTTCTTTACCGGCGGCGGTGATGGGTTACCTTATCGCGGTTATCTTCCTGATCGTGTCCCCTTTCTTGCGGGGGTTTGGAGCCATCGAAGTATCCATGGCGTATATTCTGATCCGGTTTGGCTATACCGATACCGCCGCTATCTCCACAACTTTCTTGTTTCGTTTTTTTGAATTTTGGGTCCCTCTCTTTACCGGAGCGGCCAGCTTTCTGGTAAAGGTCAATAAACTCTTCATGCGTATATTCCCGGCGCTCTTCCTGTTCTTGCTGGGTATTATCAATATAGTATCGGTACTCACTCCGGTAATCAGCCAGCGATTAAACTGGATTTTGAATTTTCTACCCATGGGAGCCGTTACGGTCTCTAACTATTTTGTGCTCCTAACCGGTCTGTTTCTGCTGGTTACGGCTGCATTTATGTTAAAGGGTCTCAAAACAGCCTGGTTTTTCGCAATGGGGCTGAGTCTACTATCTCTGGTAGGTAACCTTACAAAGGCTGGTGACTACGAAGAGGCACTCTTTGCCGTCGTTGTAGTTTTGATCCTGATCTCATCCCGCCGCGAATATTATGTAAAAAATAACCCTCGGCTCGGAGTAATTGATATCCCAACTATTTTACTCAGTTGTGGGGCCGTTATTGTCTACGGCTGGCTTGGATTTTATTTCCTCGATCAAAAGCACTTCCGGGCTAACTTTGGCTTTTTTGAGTCATTACACTATTCCGTACTCAACTTCTTTCTGATCGGAAGCGATACCCTCACCCCACAAAATATTTTTGCCCAAAACTTTGTATACTCTATTAATATCGGCGGTTTGTTTTGCCTGAGTTTTCTGGTTTACGTACTTGTTCGCCCGTATGTAATCAGAGCTACCTCGGGCAAAGAAGATCTGGAATGGGCCAAGTTACAACTCACAGCCTACGGTAATTCTTCCTTAGATTATTTTAAGACCTATTCTGATAAGCTAATTTATCGTTTCACGGAAATAGACGGCTTTGTTTCCTATCGTATTTCGGGAAATTATGCAGTTGTGCTCGAATGCCCGGTTTGCTCTTCTGTACACCTCGCAGTCGGTATCAAAGAGTTTGACATCTATTGCAAACAGAGTGGTTTAAAAAGTATTTATTTCCGGGTTCCAGAAGAAAAGTTGACTGCTTTTGGAACCAAGAAAAAGCTATTTCTGGGGCAGGAAGGAGTACTGGACTTGGTGGGCTTTTCCCTGGACGGAGGCGATCGAAGCTCGATCAGGAACGCGTTAAAGAAGGTAACAAAAAGTAATTTTCACGCACAGATCTATACCCCACCTATTAGTGATGGTATACTACAAAGGCTTAAATCGGTCTCAGACGAATGGCTAACCACGACCGAACGAACCGAAATAGTCTTTTCGCAAGGTATGTTTGACTGGGATGAGTTGAAGCAACAAACCATCATTACCGTCGAAAATCAAGAAGAAAAGGTAGTCGCCTTTCTCAACATAATTCCGGATTATACAAAAAGCGTGGGTAACTATGATCTGATAAGGAAAACGGCTGATGCTCCCAACGGGGTCGTCGATTTTATCATGGTTCAATTATTTAATCACCTGAAAGAGAAAGGGTACACTGCCGTTAACCTGGGCTTTGCTCCCCTTTCAGGTAACGCCGATCCACGTAGTTTTCCGGAGCGATCCATGAAGTTTGCGTACGAAAAAATACGTTCGTTTTCACACTATAAAGGGCTGAGGGCATCCAAAGAAAAGTTTTCGCCAAAATGGTATAATAAGTATTTGATGTATGACCAGGACTACGACCTATTCACCATTCCCAAGGTACTTTCTAACGTAATTAAGCCCTGATTTAAAGTCGATTGCTAAGAGCATGATCAAGACAACTAACAGAAGGGCATCCGTAAAGAGTATGCTAACCGTACTCTTTCTTACTATGCCTTGGCCAGGCTACCTCACTTTCTGCGGAGCTCAGACGCAGGAGATTCCTTTGATACTTATGCCTGCCGGAGAAATAAATAGCACACCCCTTGTGCTATTACTATCGGGCGATGGAGGTTGGACAAGTTTTACGAATACTTTTGCCAACATAATCGTGAAACAGGGGATCTCAGTGGTTGGGATAGACTCCCGAAAGTATTTCTGGTCTGAGAAAACCCCCGATAAAGCCGCTGCCGATATTTCTGCGGTCATTACAGATTACTTACGGCTCTGGAACAAGAAGACCTTTATTCTGGTAGGTTACTCCTTTGGGGCGTCAGTGGCTCCGTTTGTTGCCAACCGACTGCCTACTACCCTGAGCACCAAGCTTACCAGAATTATCTGCTTCTCTCCTGACGAGTATGCTTCCCTCGAAATCCATCTGTCCGATATGCTCAATCTGGGAGTCAATACCGGAAAGTACCATGTATTCAATGAGATAATTAAAGGTAAATATTTACTCCCAATCTGTGTATTTGGCGAGGATGAACAAAACTCCCTGAAAGAAAAATTGCCCAGAGCTGGTATAAAAGCCCACGTTATTCCCGGAGGGCACCGCTACAACAATGATTACCCGGCTTTGATCGCCTACCTGACCTCCACGTATCACAATAAAAAATAACTTCCGACCAACTAGTACTTACCCTTTTCATCGACAGTTTTCCCCTTTCTACCGCTCTATTACTTCTGTCTAACGACTCCTCTTTGTAGGCCAAAGCCCCGCCTAATACCTTTGAGTCAGCAAAAAAGAAAGGTCTCGACCGAAGATTTTTTTGCTAAAAACCAGGCATTAACCCTAATGACAGCAGCATCATGAAACTTGTAAATATTGCCGCAACTATTTCCCTTCTCATTATGCTGGGAAGCTGCGCATCGGTTAAGGTAGATCAGATTAATAGTGCCCAACTGAATAATTATAAAAAATACGCTTGGGTAAGCCCTGATATTGAGGTTGACCATAATCCGCTGTACAGCAGTTCCATGACCGACACAAATATTAAGTCCGCAATCCGGACCGAGTTGGCTAAAAAGGGAGTTTCCGAAGACAGCCAAAACCCTGATTTTTTGCTGATGTATCATATTTATACTACCCAAAAAAGTCAGTCTGTTCCCAACGCCTCCCCCATGATGTCACCTTTTGGGTATGGATTTGGCCCTACCGCATTTTTATTCAGAGGTATGATAGTACCAATTGGATACAGCGGCTACTACAACCCTTGGAATAGCGGATACCATACCGTTCAGTACACCGAAGGAACCCTTATCATTGATGTCCTTGACGCTAAAAGCCACGAGTTGGTATGGCGTGGTTCCATAGCGAACCCAGTCAATGACCCGGCTCATCTCGGCAAGCAGTTTTCAAAAGAGAGTCGTGAAATTCTAGCCAAATACCCCTCCTTTAAGTCGTAGTTTGTTAACAGGCCCGACATCCAACTGGGTCTGTATTTTACACCTTTTTCGCTCCTATTCATGAAACGACTATTCTTTATTCTGCTCCTTGTAGTTGCCCGGTCGACGGTCAGCTTTGGGCAGGATACGATCCAAATATCACTACCAAAAGCACAGGAGCAGTTCATTCAAAAGAACTTTGCCCTGCTTGCCCAGAAGTACAACATCAATCTGGCCGAAGCGGCCGTAGAACAAGCGCGTTTATGGTATAACCCCAATCTTTTTGTCGAAACCAATCTTTATAACGGTTATACTCAAAAAGTACTTCCCTTTGCCAGGCAAAAAGATCTGATCAATCCCACCGGAGGTTTTATTAATATTCAGCTCCAGCAGGTAGTTAGTCTTACTGCCAGCCGTAGTAAACTAGTAAAGCTTGCTGAAACAAACGTTTCTTTGCAGCAAGCCGCTTTTCAGGACGTCATGCGGCAGGCCCGGGCAATTCTCTCCCAAACGTTTGGTAACCTGGCCTCCGAGCAAGCTAAACTCTCCTTACTCGCTTTGGAAACGGCACGACTGGAAACTCTACTGGACGCTTTTCGCGCTCAGCTGCGGCTGGGAATTATTGCCCCCTACGAGGTGACCCGCCTTGAACTGGAACAGAAAATCTTCGAGAGAGATCAGGCAAACCTGCGGGGACAAATAGCTCAGGATGAGTCCACTTTACGAATTCTACTTTCCCAAAGTGGAACCGTATATATAGTACCAATAGCCGAACAGACGGCAACGCTAACTACTCCCGACCTGATCCAATTGGTAGACCTCGCATTTACAAATCGTCCTGACTGGAAGGTTGCCCAGGAACAAATTAATTACAATCAGAACAGCCTGATTTATCAAAAATCGCTGGCAATACCAAACCTGACTTTGGGTACTGATTACCAACGAATAGGGTCGGCGTTTCCTAACTATCTGGGTGTGCAGGTTCTGATGGACCTCCCGATCAAGAACAAAAATCAGGGCAATATTCAAAGCGCCAAAGTAAGTATTGACCAGTCAAAGATTTCCGCCGACCTAAGCCATCTTCAAGTAGAGCAAGATGTAGTAACCGCCTACCAACAGTACCGACAAGCGGTGGATTTACGCCTGAAACTAACCCCTGATTACCTGCAAAGTATTGAGGAGATATCAAAAAATGCCACCGAGGATTACGCAAAAAGAATCATTGATCTGGTGAACTACCTCGATAAAATAAGAGCCTACCGCGATGCCCAACTGAATCTGATTGATATCAACAATGATTTGTACCAGGCCCGCCAGCAAATCAACTTCGTTACCAATACCAAAACGTTTTAAACTACCCTCATAGCTCATGAAATTAATTGTTAAACTACTGCCTTTGTTACTGCTGGGCTTAGCTGCGTGCAGCAAACCAGAAAAACCACAGGAAGCCGAAACAAAAGATACCGGTTCTGCCTACCGAACCGATACAGTCGAACTACGAAACTTTGAGGAAGAACTCCAATTTACTGGTTCTGTTTCCTTTGATCAGAAAAAGGTGGATCGGGTTTACCCTATTGTGAGCGGTACAGTAATGGATGTAAAGGCTGATCTTGGTTCTTACGTTCAAAAAGGCCAACTGCTGGCTACCCTGCAAAGTGGAGATCTAAGTGACTATCTGAAAGATCAGAATACCGCCAAGGCAAACTACGATATTGCTAAGCGTACCGCTGATAATGTAGAACAGCTTTACAAAACCAAGTTTTCCTCAGAAAATGACTTGGTCAATGCGAGCAAACAACTCGAAATAGCGAGCTCAGAACTTGAACGATCTACGCAGGTACTAAAACTATACGGAGGCTCAACTTCCAGTAAGCAACCAATCTTTTCAGTCAAAGCTCCGGAAAGCGGCTATGTCGTGGAAAGAAACGTGAATACCGATATGCAGATCCGGCCCGATAACACCACGCCTTTGTTTACGATCTCTGACTTATCGGATGTTTGGGTACTCATTAATATCTATGAATCGGATATTCAGGCGGTCAAAGAAGGGCAACAGGTAAGCATCACCACGCTTGCGTACCCTGGTCGGGTCTTTCATGGCGTCATCGATAATATCAGTCGGGTGGTAGATATCGATAGCAAGGTGGTGCAAGCCCGGGTGATACTTCCTAATACCGACGGTATGCTCAAACCAGAAATGTTTTGTGCCATCAAATTGCACAACGAAAAGCCGGAAAAGTTACTGGCGGTCAATCCCATATCGGTAATTTTTAGTCAGGATCAGTATTTCGTTATCCGCGAAAAGAAAGATAGAACCTACGAGTCGGTACCCGTAGAAATTCTGAAAAATACCTCCAAATACATGTACGTGAAGGGTAATCTCGAGCCCGGCGACAAGGTGGTTACCGAAGGTGCCTTGCTATTATTCAGTGAATTAACCGACAACTAGTTTCCGATGAACAAGCTTATCAAAAGCATCATTGGCTTTTCCCTCAAGAACAAAGCCATTATATTCTTTATCACCCTACTGGTGGTAATTGCCGGAGCGGTCAGTTTTTATTTTACTCCCGTGGAGGCATACCCTGACGTTACTAATACCGAGGTAGTCATCATTTCCCAATGGCCCGGGCGTAGTGCAGAGGAGGTGGAACGGTTCATTTCCATTCCCATCGAAACGGAAATGAACTCCATAAGCCACAAATCCGCACTTCGATCCATCAACCTGTTTGGCCTTTCCTTCATAAAAATAGTATTTGAAGACGGGGTTGATGGCTTCAATGCCCGCACGGAGGCCTCTCAGAAGTTATCCAATATAAATCTACCCCAGGGAGTAAACGCCGAGATTCAGCCCCCGGCCGGTCCCACCGGGGAGATCTACCGCTACACGCTGGATTCCAAAACCAAGACCACCACCGAGTTGAAGACGATCCAGGATTGGGTAGTTGAAAAAAACTTAAAAGCGGTTTCGGGAGTGGCGGATGTGGTAAGCTTCGGCGGACACGTCAAAACATTTGAAGTAAGTGTTAATCCAAATTTGCTTGCCAAGTACAATCTGACCGCAATTGATATATACAATGCGCTCCAGCGGGCCAATGTAAACGTTGGCGGAGATGTGCTACGGCAAGGACAACAGGCCTTTATAGTGCGGGGTATTGGCATTGTATCGAGCGTTTCGGATATTGAAAAAATCATCGTCAGTAACCTCAAAGGAGTACCGGTTAGGATGACAAACATAGGCACCGTGCACGAGTCTTCGCTTCCTCAGCAAGGAATTGTGGGGCGCGACGATCATGATGACGTCGTAGAGGGTATTGTGTTGATGCGAAAAGGAGAAAACCCGGGGGAGATATTACCTGTTCTGAAAGCCAAAGTAGACTACCTGAATTCCATAGTTTTACCTCAGGATGTGAAAATAAAGGTGTTCTATGACCGTACCGAGCTGAATACCCATACCCTACACACGGTAGGCGAAAACGTCCTTATGGGCATTGTCCTGGTAACTCTTATCCTTCTCATCTTTTTGGCCGACTGGCGCACCACCGTGACGGTAGCACTGGTAATACCGCTGTCTCTGCTTTTTGCCTTTATACTAATGCGAGCCAAAGGGATGAGTGCCAATCTTTTGTCCATCGGTGCCATTGACTTCGGTATCATCATAGATGGCGCCGTGGTGATGGTGGAAGGGATTTTTGTGATGCTGGCCCACTGGGCGGCGACGGAGGGGATGGAGAAATTTAACAAACGAGCGAAACTGGGGCGTATCTTCAAAACGGCAGTGGAGATGGGCCAATCTATTTTTGTGTCCAAACTCATCATTATCACGGCTCTTTTACCCATCTTCTCATTCCAGAAAGTGGAGGGAAAACTGTTTAGTCCGCTCGCTTTCACGATGGGATTTGCCCTGCTAGGTGCGTTATTACTAGCCCTGACCTTTGTGCCGGTTATCAGTAGTATTCTGTTGAATAAGAACGTGAGAGAACGGCGCAACCCGGTTGTAGACTGGCTAAACCGGAACTATTCTCCGTTGTTAGATCACGTTATGGCCTTCCCGAAACGAGCCATTATCACGGCGGTGGTTGCATTAAGCATTGCCATATTTGCTTTCCGTTGGGTCGGGTCCGAGTTTTTACCCCACCTCAACGAAGGCTCCATTTACGTACGGGCCAGTATGCCGCTTTCCGTTAGCCTGGAAGATAGCTACCACTACACCCGGAAATTCCGTCAGATTTTCGAAAAATTCCCGGAAGTAAGGGGAGTGATTTCTCAGACGGGACGGCCCAACGACGGTACCGATGCCACGGGCTTTTTCAACCAGGAATTCTTCGTGGATTTGTTTCCCCAGGATGAATGGAAACGGGATATTACCAAAGCCCAGCTCATTGAGCAGATGCAGGCAAAGTTGGTATCCTACAAAGGAATTAATTTTGGTTTTTCGCAACCTATTTCGGATAACGTTGAAGAAGCGGTTTCGGGAGTCAAGGGTTCCATTGCGGTAAAAATTACCGGTGATAACCTGAAAATACTGGATAAGAAAGCCGACGAAGTCTACGCTCAATTGCAGAAAGTAGCCGGGGTGGAAGACCTTGGTATTTTCCGAAACCTGGGGCAGCCCGAACTACGAATTACCCTGAATCCCGACAAGATGGCTCAGTACGGCATTGATGCCGCCGATGCCAATGCCGTTATTGAACTGGCAATTGGGGGTAAAGCCGTAAGTCAGGTGTACGAGGGAGAAAAGAAATTTGACCTGAGACTACGCTATGACTTACCCTACCGATCATCCATTGATCAGATCGGAACCCTGTTGGTACCTACCTTGAACGGGGGTAAAATTCCGCTCAAAGAAATATCCACCATTGCGAATCAGTCTGGTCCGGCATTTATCTACCGGGAAAACAACGCCAGATTCATTGCCGTCAAGTTTTCGGTCCGTGGCCGTGACCTAGGCAGTGCCGTGGATGAAGCCCGCGATCAGGTAAAACTGAACGTGAAACTCGATAAAGGGTACGAAATAAAATGGAATGGCGAATTTGAGAATCAGGAACGGGCACAAAAGCAATTGATGGTGGTAGTGCCAATCAGTCTCCTGCTTATTTTCTTTATCCTTTTTGCGTCCTTTGGGAATACCCTCGACTCTGTACTGGTATTGCTGAACGTTCCTTTTGCCTTGATTGGCGGGATTGCCGCACTACTCATTACGGGAACAAATTTTAGTATTTCGGCGGGCGTTGGCTTTATTGCCCTATTCGGAGTAGCTACCCAGAACGCGGTTATTCTAGTGAATAAATTCAGGTATAACCTCCACGCGGGATTGCCGCTCACCGAAGCGATCAAAGAAGGATCCCGCTCAAGACTTCGACCCGTGGTTATGACAGCGCTGATGGCTGCACTTGGACTACTACCCGCTGCATTGAGTAATGGTATTGGTTCAGAAACTCAGAAACCACTGGCTGTGGTGGTAATCGGCGGACTGGTAACGGCTACATTGCTTTCACTGCTCATACTGCCTACTATTTACGAATACATTTATAGTAGCAAAGAAAGAAGAAAGAAATTATTAAAATAACATACGGGCATGAACAGAGACAGGGAATCGAAGAGAGAAATAATCATCCATATTTTTGGCATAGTGATTTGTTTCTGGACTTCGATTTCCTGTCTTTATGCCCAGTCGGATTCTGTTTCGTTAGGTTCAACTGCTACCGATAACACCCATTTTGTAATTGGCCTGGATTCAAGGAGTACGATTATCGAAAAGCGCCATATTAACATTAATGGGGCACTAGCTGGCATTAGTTTTGGTAAAAAATCACACACAATTACCCTGGGATATTATTGGTTGGGATACAACGCTGCCAACCGACTGATTGACTTCCATAAAAACCTCGCACAAAGTATCAATCTATCCTACTATACGCCAACCGACGTTCAGTTTGTTAGCCTGGCCTATTGGTACCCCATCATTAAAAATAAAAAATGGACTTTTTCTGTACCCATTGAGTTTGGGGTAGGTACGGAGTCCCGACAGTATCGAAAACTCAGCAATGACCACACCCTGGGTAATGGTTATTTCAGCTTCGAACCCTACCAGATTGGTACCTATACCGAATATAAACTTACGCCTTGGGTGGGGTTGAGTACACAATTAGGCTACCGAAATGCCATTTCAAAAGGAGATTTCAAAAAAAGGTTTGGGGGGATGTATTATAGCTATGGACTAACCGTTTATCCAGGCCAAGTCTATAATGATGTAAAATTATGGTACACAAAGCGAAAATAATATGTTGATCCTGCTCGCTATACTTCTTCTTTCCAAACTTAGATCGGCCTGGGCAAGAGCCGTGTCGAAACGATGTAGAATTCCAGTTCCACCAATCGGCATTTTGGGGACTGGCTACGAAGCTGTATGGGGTAGGGTGATTGCATCAACTATCAAGTTGACTCAGGTCATTAAATAGTCATCGTCTCGTGCGGCCTTTTTTCTTTTGCGCTTCAAACTCATCTTAGCCGGATCCCGACTGATTAAGCTCAAAGCAAATTTACGCATTGTGGACAAATTACCAGGCGCATGGTCTTTGCGAACTTGACAGCGATCTTCATCAAACATAACACCCAAGTGCCAATGCAGGTGATTTTCAATGCTCCAATGCCGGCGAACATAGTGGCTCATTTGAGCGGCCGAATATTCCGTTAGTGAACTGATATAGTAGCGTTTACTGCGCTGCACTTTCTGGTTGGTCTAACGAATCGAATCTACATAAACCATGCTTCCTATACCAGGCCACCCCACAGTGGCATCAATCAAGTCCAGATTCTCACTTACCCGTACGGTCCGCTTTTCACCCCGCCCATGGCCCAAATCCCGGCTTATATGGGCTTGTAAGGAAGACTTTGTCCTCTCAAACCAATCTGCCACCTGCTCACATAAACCACCTTGGCTTGCTTTCAGGCCAATCAGATAGTCTGCCCGCTGGCCTATAATGCCTTCGGCGATCGATCTCTGGCACCCGATGGCGTCAATACTGACGATCTTAACCGAGGCTGGCCGTAGGCAAGCCTCCACCGTTCCCCGGAGTTGCTTACCGTCCACAACGAGTTGCTTTTGAGCTAAGCCACTATATCTTTACCCAATTAGTCAACAAGGTTTCTAATTGAGTGGGGTCAAGGCGGCGAAAGACTCGATTTAACGTGTCATGAGAAGGAATGCCACAGGGAAGTTCCAAAAACTCCCGCAGTACTTCCTCTTTATCACATGCGTAACCATACACCTCTTCAAATCCCTCATAATCTGATAGGTAGCCACACAAGACAATCATTAGGATGTCACTCAACAAGTGAAAGCATTTGCCATCTTGCCGGGGATCATCGATCTCAAAAAATATTTCGGATACGTCCATCCCACACAGATCGCTAACTAACTGTTTTATGCAATCACCCTGCAGTAAAAGTACACTTCATCAACAAGTAGAGAATAGTTTTTTTCAATCGGGAATAGAATGTATTTCTATTCCCGATTTTGTTTTTGCCACGGCTTTGGTGAGTATAACAAATATCACTTTTTGTCACTATCCTATTACTGATATTTGTACTTAATCATACAGACAAACCATGCAAACAGATAACTTAAAACTCCTACTTAAAGATTGGGACTTCATGCGAATCCTGAAACTGGGGCTAGCGGCTTGGCTAGGTTATTAAGCCTATCTCGATCATCAGCCTATCATGGGTGTGCTCGCATTTGTCGTCGGTATTCAGGCCGTATTGAATATTGGTTGTGGGAGTTCGGGCGGATGTTCTGTACCACGTTCCAATAGCACCAAGGCAACGGACCTGGCGAAAGAAGTGACTTATGAAGAAATTAATTAAGCATACCTTGCAAATCACCGGAATAATCGTGGGTGGCTTGGCCGGCTATTGGTACTGGAAAGAAATAGGGGGTTTGTCGGGTACCTGTCCAATAAAGTCGCATTGGCAAACTTCTGTTCCTTATGATACGTTGGTAGGATATATATTATTTGATTTTTTCAAACAACTAGCTTATCACTATGCAGACAAGTAATAAAAAAGAAACCTTTAAAGATATCATCAACGGCCCCACTCCTGTCTTAGTCGACTTTTTTGCCGAGTGGTGTGGCCCGTGTAAAATGATGGCCCCCGCCCTCAAAGACTTCGCCAGCGAAATGGGTGATAGAGTCCGGGTATTGAAAATTGACGTGGATAAAAATCCCGCCGTAGCTCAGGAGTATAAAATACAGGGGGTGCCTACGCTTATCATGTTTCAGAACGGCGAAGCTAAGTGGAGACAATCGGGCGTGGTGCAAAAGAAGCAGTTGGAGCACGTGCTTAACCAAGTGACCAACTCATGAAAGATTTTTAGGAACAGCAATACCGTGAGCCTGTTTATGCCTATGGTATCAACCCCAATATTTTTTTTCAGGAAACACTAGCGCAACTTACCCCCGGCCGAGGGCGAAGGCCGTAATGCGGTCTACGCTGCCACCAAAGTATGGGACGTCACTGCATTCGATTTTAGCGACGAGGCAAAACAGAAAGCCTTAGAACTTACCAGGCAAAATCAGGTATCCATCACCTATGATACCTTAGATATCCGTAACTTTTCTGCCCCAGGACGGTACTTACGATCTGATCGGGCTGTTCTTTTCCCATATTCCTTCGGCGCTGCGTCCCGCTTTTCATCAGGCACTTGTCAAAAGTTTGCGTCCAACGGGGCATATTATTCTAGAAGCTTTTCATAAGGACCAAATTCAGTATTCCTCCGGTGGTCCCAAAGGCCCAACCATGCTTTTCTCCCTGGAAGAGTTACGAAGTGAATTTACCGGATTAACCTTTCAGACCCTGGAAGAAAAAATAGTAGAACTCGACGAAGGCCCCTACCATGAGGGCATGGCACATGTGGTGCGGATGATTGCCATTAAAGAATAGTCGACGGTTAATACCTTACGATTTCGTGCTAAGTATAAATAGGAATCTACCCCGCTTATACCTTGTGTAACATTCGTCACTTATCTCTTTCTCCTGAAACCTTACTTTTGAAAAACCATGCAACCAACTATGTCAACCCTACGAGTACTCAGCCTTTACGCTATCCTTTTTATTGGTCTGGTACAATGCACCAGCGCCCAGAATCAGAAAGTGGAAGATCTGTCGATTCAGGAATTTAAAGCGTTGGTCGATAAAACACCGACCAAAATAGTACTGGATGTACGTACCGATGGCGAAGTTGCCCAAGGTATTATTCCGGGTGCCATTCAGGCCGATTTTTTGGGAGATGCCTTCCAACAAAAAGTAGCAACCCTAGATAAAAACAAGCCAGTGTTTGTGTATTGTGCCGTAGGCGGCCGTAGCAGTAAAGCCGCCAAGCAGCTGTATGACATGGGTTTTATGAAAGTATATAATGCAATGGGAGGAATGAACGCCTGGAAGGCGGCTAATTATCCCATCGTAAAAAAGTAATAAAACACGGGGATGCTCCCCACTAACTATTTTATGGGTAAGTATATTCAGGCATTTGTTAATGGCTATGCCGGTTATTTTAATTATTTATGGGACGAACTCCTCCACCCCAGCTGGCATAACTACTTTTATTGGTTAGTCGGCTTATCGCTAGCGGTGTGGTCATTAGAGCTTCTGTTTCCCTGGCGTAAAGCGCAACGGGCCATTCGGAAAGACTTCTGGCTGGATGCCTTTTATCTGTTCTTTAACTTTTTCCTATTTTCGCTCATCGCGTACAACGCCATATCCAACGTAGCGGTGATTGCCTTTAACGACTTTTTGGGGTTGTTCGGGATTAGGAATCTAGTTGCCATTCAGGTTGGGCAGTTACCGGTATGGGGGCAACTACTAATTCTCTTGGTAGTGCGTGACTTTATCCAGTGGAATGTTCACCGCCTGCTTCATCGGGTACCTTGGTTATGGGAATTCCACAAAGTACACCACAGCGTTGAAGAAATGGGATTTGCCGCCCACCTGCGGTACCACTGGATGGAAACCATTATTTACCGTACTTTTGAATATATACCTTTGGCCATGATCGGTTTTGGTATTCAGGATTTTTTCTTGGTACACATCTTTACGTTGGCCATTGGGCACCTCAACCATGCCAATATATACTTACCACTCGGCCCTTTCAAATACGTATTCAATAACCCGCAAATGCACCTGTGGCACCATGCCGAAAAGCTTCCCAAGGGGTCGTATGGCGTCAACTACGGCATAACATTTAGCTTCTGGGACTATCTCTTTGGTTATGCTTATATACCCAAAGAAGATGGCGAAATCAAGTTGGGTTTTTCTGATTTGGCTGCATTCCCCAAAACGTTCTGGTCTCAAATAACCTACCCCTGGACAAAGCATGAAAGAACTTCTGAATAACTGGAAAATATGGTTGGTCGTAAGTCTGACTCTCGGCTTGGCTCCCTTCGTACCCGAACCTCACCTCTTTGGCAAAGTACACTGGGTACTGGGTGGTGCAGAAGGCATGAAATCCATGGACTGGTTTGATCTTGTACAACACGGAGTTCCGTGGCTACTTTTTCTCCGGGCGGCAATCCTTCAAGTCAAAAAGACAGTAATGTGACTTTTTTCTCTTAACTTTTCAATTCTATTACGATAGCATACCGTTTGTTTCATCCTCTAATACCTGTACCAAAGAAAGTATGGCTAAGCAGAACTCATTCGATTTATCCAAATGGTTAAATGTATCCGTTTCTATCCTCAAAGGTGTAGTTGTCGGGGTGATCGCCATTGTACTTGTTATTACTTACTTCGTAATTACTGGGTTACCAAAGTTCGAGCCGGAGGAAATAATTACCGAAACAACTCCTGTCGTCATGCCCGACAGTAATTTTGTGGACCTCTGGACCGCCCCGTCTGATTGGCGGTTGGGCAGATTAGATAAAAAGGATCAGGAGTTAATCAAATACGGAAAAGAGCTGATTGCTCACACCGCCGACTACCTTGGCCCTAACGGAACCGTGATGTCGATTTCTAATGGGCTGAATTGCCAGAATTGTCACTTGCAAGGCGGTACCCAACCCTGGGGAAATAACTATTTTGCGGTCCGAGCTAACTATCCAAAACTAAGAGCCCGCTCCGGCATGGTGGAAGATCAGGTAAAACGCGTAAACGACTGCCTAGAACGTAGCCTGAACGGTCGGGGACTGGAACCTAACAGCCACGAAATGCGGGCCATGCTGGCTTACTTAAAATGGCTTGGCTCCGATGTGCCTTTCAAGCAAACCCCCAAAGGAACTGGTATATTCAAACTAAAAGGCCTGAATCGCCCCACTGATCCTATCGCGGGAGATCTGGTATATCAGCAAAAGTGTAGTAGCTGCCACCAAGCCAATGGTGAAGGAATGATGGGCCCTAACGGAAGGTCATATACGTATCCACCACTTTGGGGTAAGCACAGCTACAACAACGGCGCTGGACTCTACCGGATCTCTAATTTTGCCGGCTGGGTAAAACTCAACATGCCGTTTGGTACTACTTACGAACATCCTCAGCTAACGGATGAAGAAGCCTGGGACGTAGCTGCTTACGTAAACTCGCGCCCCCGACCGGAAAAAGATACCAGTAAAGATTGGCCCGATATTACGGCTAAACCTTTTGATCACCCCTTCGGCCCCTACGCTGATCCCTTCACCGAGGAGCAGCACAAGTACGGACCTTACAAGCCCATTAAGGAGTGGAAAGAAAAAAATAAAACTCCTAAAACAGTAAAACCAAGTATCGCAAGACTCTGAGATCATAGTTAACTCTATCACTTACACCTTAGCGTAAGAATGCCTCTTCGATTAGCTTTATTTCTACTGCTCGCTTCGTTTTTTCTGGGAGCTAACACTTCTTACGGACAAAGGCAGGCAACCCATCAAACCCTCTACTGGGCCAGATACCAAGATACCTACAACCTAAATTCCCGCCTTTCCTGGCTCAACGAAATTGAAACCCGTCGCTTTTTTCAAGATAACAAGCGGCAGCAATTCATGATGGTGAGTCGAGTAGCTTTTGAACCCAACAGCCGGTACAGCTTTACGGGGGCTTTGGCTTACTTCAACACCCTAAGTCAGGAGCCAAGTACATCACTTGCCCACGCAATTCCTGAAATAAGGCCCTACCAGGACTTATCCATTAACCAGCAAGTAGTCAAAAATATTGAACTAAGTGGTAGGATACGGCTCGACGAACGGTTTATCAAAAACAACTTTTCGGGATATGGTAAAAGCACTTCTTTTGTTTTCAGGCATCGATATCGGGCACAGGTCACTTACACCATCGAACGATATAATCTGAGCTTAAAGGCTGCGGATGAGTTATTTGTCAACACCGGAAACCATGACCTCTTTCACAAGCTGGAACAAAACAGAATATACTTCTTTGTGGAAAAGCGGCTTAGCCCCGCCGTCTCTATTGAAGCCGGGTATATTTCCAGCCACCAATCTACCCTAAAACCGAATACCTACGTCGACCGGGATATATTCAGGCTAACATTTATGCATACCTGGCAGCGTAAATCCTGAAAAGGGTATTTAATTGAATCATTCCTGACTGTGACACTTGTCACGCTTTCGGGAATATTGATCACGTATTTTTGTACTAAATCAATATTCCTGATTAGTATGAAAAGGGTCATTTTCCCACTTTGCTTTGGTTTAACTCTGTCGCTGTTTACAATTCTGGAAGGAGCCGGGCAGCCACTCTCCTATTCTACCAAGCCAGGAAACGATACGACTACCGTTAATAAAGGGCATTTCCGGGGAAACATTCGTACCTATTTTGCCACGACTGATAATCAAAAGCAACTTAGTAACTACTATGCCCTTGGGATGGCCGCTAGTTTAGAATACGAAACTCCTCTCCTATTTAAATACTTCAAAGCCGGTATCAGAGGTACCTTTATGGGTAATCTTGCTTCGTCAAACCTTGCTGTCCCTGATCCTTCCACGGGGCAGTCGAACCGCTACGAAGTTAGACTTTTCGATGTAACAAACCCGGGGCAACGCACCGGCCTCAATCGACTAGAGAAGCTATATGTTACCGTACTATGGCCTAAAAAATCCGAATTAACCATTGGCCGGCAGTTACCCAAAACACCCTTCATTAATCCACAAGACGGACGCCTAAGCCCTACTTTTATGGAGTCAGCTACCTGGGATATACGCCCACTACCTAAACTAAAAATACATTCCGAATACATCTGGAAAGTTGCTCCCCGGTCAACCCTCCAATGGTATACTGTTGGCCAGAGTATTGGCCTGTATCCCTTAGGTGTAAGCCCCGAGGGCATTCACTCTAAATATAAAGGGAATATAACATCCGGTGGCGTCGGAATCCTGGGGGTAGTGTATCTGCCCGGACAATTCAATCTGGAACTTTGGGATACTTACGTAGATAATATCTTGAATACCAGTTATCTGAAAGCTGAATGGAAATCAAAAGCGATAGCCCACAAAAATTGGTTTACCGGCCTGCAAGTCATTCAACAAAAAACCGTTGGTAACGGCGGAAACGCTGACCTTACCGAAACCTACGCCCAACCGGGCGGACAATCCATGGTTTTTTCAGGCCGTGTCGGCAGGCAATCACCTATCCTTGATGTTTTTCTGAATGCGACTCGTATAACATTGAAATCGAAGTTAACAGCTCTTCTCCTAAAAGCCAAAATGTGCCGAAGGACATAGCCCGAAAATGCGCGGCTGGTTTTTAAAATCAGAAACGAGTACGGGGTCTCCTTTCAGAAGACCCCGTACAACGAAACTCGTAAAGATTACGAAAAACTTGATTTTCTAAAGAGGTTTTGCATCAGCATAGTCTTTTTCTTCATAGGCAAAAACTTTACTCGATTCCGGTTTGAGTTTTTTAGTGCTTTTTAAAGTAAAAAACATTGGTGTATTATTCCAACAATCTCTGATAACTGTATCAAGTTTACAAACGGTTATTATTGCTTTTGAATCGCTAAACACTACTACTATAGAATCTACTTTTTCAACATCAAAAGGGGAATTTTGATTGTTACTACCAGGAGAAGCATAGGTTACAGTAGTATCAAAAGAACTTTGGCTTTTTATATTGATGTTACTTAATAGTTTGGATTTGCCAAATACTTTCAAATTTAAATCTTTGGAAGTATCATTTTTAAGAATAAATTTTATTTTTGGTCTAACCATTACTCCGCAGCTAGTAATAAATACAAATAATACGAAGATTGCGATTATCTTAGTCATAGTCTGAAAATAGTTGCACGGCTGCGGCTTCCGTTGGGTTGCTTGAATTATTTTGTAAATGGTCACGGTACATATACCAGTTTGTTGGCCTTGCATTCAAAAATGATTGTAGTTGTTGCAGGGTATACCCATTTGCATTATCGACAGGAAAATTTGATGACCATGTATTTTGATTGTAATTGTCTACTAGATCGATGAACAAAGGGGTATACCAAGCACCATTGGAAAAGCACGTAGAAACCACAGCCATATTCGCAAGAGTCCTGTCTTGAATCGCATCTTGGTCAAATTGGGTAAAATTTAGACCTGCGGGATTTAGACCTGCGGGGAGATAAACTTGCTTGGTTATAAACCAACCCACCATTTGTGCCCAGCTTTCGGCCAACCTACCCGCTTGGCCACTATTAGCACAGTAGGTAGCGGTAGACATTCCAATAGCCCAATGGGCAGCGTGCGTGAGTTCGTGAATCGTAGTTGCAAAAATACTTAGGGAATTATCATTCGTTAAACTGAAAATCAGACGAACTTCGGCTGCTTGCCATCCTGAGTTAAATGTAAAATAATGTGAGCGGCCCTCGCCGATATTAGTTCCAAGGTGCATTCTATCGTTTAAAAAAGTATTGGTTGGCGGGCTATTTACCCCATACGTGTTTCGATAGTAGTAGATATTTGCAGCTCGATGTACATGAGCATACATATAATTATCTGGCGTTGCATTTTCTTGAATATCTAAATTCCAAGAGTACAAGATTTTAGGCCCATTGTAGTATGCTTGTCCATAATTACCACTTCGAATATCGAAGTCGGCTCTTTCCCATTTGATGCTGTAATTTACTTCATCGCCATTACCCCACCCATGATCGATTACAAAATTACCAAAATCATCTGTGAGCGTCCATTTGGTAGTAAACCATCTATTGGCTCTGACATGACACTGAGGTACAGGTACAAATCCTGCACCAGCCTGATATGAATTTGTATTAAAATTGAAATTCATTGCATCGTCCCAAACTCTGATTCTTCCGCTTGCATACCACTGCGCCACTCTGCCATTTTTAGGATTGTTTTTCTTGTATCCAGTTAATACCAATGATTCATCTTCAAGAGCTTTTAAAAATGGATCTTCCTTTTTTTGAAATTCTGTTTCCTTTTCTTTTCCATTCCCAAATGGCAGGTACAGCTCATCAAGAATTTCTATTTTAATTTTTGCATCAAATTTTTTGGATATCGGTACAGCGCAATATATCCACGTAAACTTGTTGGTAATCACGGTCTTGTCTTTGTATTTATTACCCTGTTTTAATATTTCATAATCTAAGGGGGTATTCATAGGTATCGATCGTTGGATCAGAATTGATGAGATTGTACTCGTCATTGGTTGTCGGCAAAAGCCTAATATAGAGATAATTGCTTTCAATTTTGCCAATAGGGTTTTTACTGCTTTTTCTTTCAAGACTATTGAGTGCTATCTCCATATTCTTGACACTGTACGGATTTTCTAATTTTTTTCCTAAAACCATTGCGCTATCTGAGTCACTGCTTTTCGATTCTAGTCGGGCACTAGCATTTTCAAGCATCGCAGCACTATTTGGCTCATCAAAAATTGCTTTTTTACATTGAGTAAACGTAAAAGGTATCAAAAGGTAAACAAAAAATCTCAATAAATTTTTCATAGTTTCTGTTTTGCAATTAGTTCATTATAAATGAATAAACGGATTTTGTGAATAAGCTGCTGAATATAGCACTTATTGATTAATTCAATGTTACCGTTTAATAAACGTATCTATTATCATAAAATCAGTAGATAGAGGTAGTTAACACAATTAGGATAAATCCACTATCAAAAGCAATAAACAAACTGTTACATAGATTACTACGCTATTAATTTTCGTTTTCCAGATATTCTTTCAAAGATTGATAACGGTCGTACCTAAGACGAACCCCAATAATGGTGTTGATCGGCACATCTAGGCTTGCGGGCGCGTAAACCCTCCTTTGTCCTCTCAGAGACGAAGTCCCGTACCAGTTCAGCCATCGATCGACCCTCACGACCCTCAAACCGAATACCCGCGTCGACCGGAATATCTCAGGATACTATGCATGCATAAACCCTGAAAAGGGTAGCCCACAGAATCATTCCTGACTGTGACACTTGTCACGCTTTCGGGGCTATTGATGGTGTATTTTTGTACTAAATCAATAATTCCGATGGGCATGAAAAGGATCATCCTCCCACTTTACGCTAGTTTAATTTTGACGCTACTTACAAGCCTGAAAGTAGTAAGTCAGCCTCTTTCATATCCTAGCAAGCAAGAAAACGATACTATAACGAGTAATAAAGGGCATTTTCAAGGAAATATTCGCGCCTATTTTGCCGCAACTGATAATCAAAAACAACTTAGTGACTACTCGGCCCTGGGTATGGCTGCTAGTGTAGAGTATGAATCTCCTCTCCTATTTAAGTACTTCAAGGCTGGTATCAGAGGTACTTTCATGGGAAATTTGGCGTCTTCAAACCTTGCCATTCCTGACCCTTCTACCGGGCAGGCGAACCGCTACGAAGTTGGACTTTTCGATGTCACAAACCCTGGGCAGCGCAACGATCTCAATCGTTTAGAGAAGTTATACCTCACCATAGTGTGGCCTAAAAACTCGGAGCTAACCATTGGTCGTCAGCTACCCAAAACACCGTTTATTAACCCGCAAGATGGACGCCTAAGTCCTACCTTTGTGGAGTCAGTGGCCTGGGATATTCGTCCGCTCCCTAAGCTAAAAATACACTCAGAATACATCTGGAAAATTGCTCCCCGTTCTACGCTGCAATGGTATACCGTTGGCCAAAGTATCGGTATTTATCCCCTTGGCGTAAATCCGGAAGGTGTAGCCTCTCAGTACCGGGGCAATCTCTCATCCGGTGGAGTCGGGATCGTGGGGATAGTCTACCAACCCGGACAATTCAACTTTGAACTCTGGGATACCTATGTAGATAATATCTCGAATACCAACTACCTAAAAGCCGAATGGAAATCAAAGGCAGTAGCCCGCAAAAATTGGTTTGCTGGCCTGCAAGTCATTCAACAAAATACCGTTGGTAACGGCGGAAACGCTGACCTTACCGAAACCTACGCCCAACCGGGCGGACAATCCATGGTTTTTTCAGGCCGTGTCGGCAGGCAATCACCTACCCTTGATATTTTTCTGAATGCTACCCGTATAACCGCACAAGGAAGATACCTGATGCCGCGTGAATGGGGCCGTGACCCATTTTATACGTTCATGCCCCGCGAGCGAAACGAGGGCTTCGGCGACGTGACAGCCGTGAGTGTCAATACGATTTTCAAAAGCAAAAAAAGACTTAAAGTCGAACTAAGCGCCGGATACTTTAAACTACCCGATACCAAAAATTTTGCGTTAAATAAATACGGAATCCCCGCTTATGCGCAGCTCAACGCGGACCTAACGTATCGGTTTGGTCGGTATCTGAAAGGACTGGAAGCACACTTCTTGTACGTTCGGAAAGAACGCGTCGGGAATACATACGGGAACGATCGGTACGTGATTAATAAAGTAAACATGAATCATGTGAACCTGATTCTTAACTACACATTCTAGATAAATCCTCGTAGTACCTTTGTGGTAGTTTACGGGTAAAAAAGGAGGGCCTTCGCTTTTAAGTAGTTATTTACCTATTTAAAAGTTTCCTTTCCCCATGCGCTTTTACTATCCGCTCTTTGGCCTGCTACTACTCGTTTTCAGTACCAACGGTCAAGCTATTACTACCAAAATTCAAAAACTTCCCTCCTATCAACCCGGAAAAATTACGACGGACTGGCTCATTAATGGGAATCCCTACCAAGCAAAAATTCAGCAAACTACGGGCAGTAAAGACCTCGTATTGACCAATGGGTTGATCCTTCGTAGAATACGTGTTTCTCCCAACGCGGCAACCATCGACTACCGAAACCTGGCTACCAATGAGCAATATATCCGTTCTGTGCGGCCAGAAGCTCGTATTGAGCTAGATGGAGTATTGTACAATATTGGCGGCTTGTACGGCCAAAAAGAGCACGCTTATCTACGGGAAGAATGGGTGAACGGCTTCACCTCAGAAGCATCGGATTTTCAGCTCAACGACTTGACCATTGCACCACTCACTCCTTACGTCGACTGGAAGCCAACCACCTGGACGATGAATACCCGCCAACCCACCGGGCAGGAGTTGACACTCCACTTTACATCCACACTACCAACCTTGAAAGGTATTTCCGTAGATGTTCACTATGCCATCTATGACGGCATACCTGTGCTTGCCAAATGGGTTACGGTGCAAAATGGCAGTAATAGAGCCTTAAAAATAAATCAGATTACGAACGAGGTTTTGGCTACTCCCGAAGAAGAATCAGCGGTGGTTGGCTCACTAGAGCAGATGGAGAAACCAAGGCGTATCTATTTTGAAAACAACTATGCCTACAACAATGCCATGCGGTATGAGCTGTCAGATCAGGCCACCCACTGGAAAGTAGACTCCAACTACACTTCACAAGTAAACTACAACTATCAGACTCCCTGCGTCGTGGAAATTTACCCCAAGGCGGGCATGAATATAAGCCTGCCCCCCGGTGCTACTCAGCGATCTATCCATACCTATGAGCTCCTGCTCGATACCTATGACCGGGAGCGTAACGGTCTTTCGAGGCGAAAAATGTACCAGGCCGTAGCTCCCTGGACTACCCAAAATCCGGTTTTTATGCATCTTGTAAGTACAGATCCCGTAAAAGTAAGGGAGGTCATTGATCAATGTAAAGAAACCGGCTACGAAATGGTGATTCTTAGCTTTGGTAGCGGGTTGAATATGGAAGATACTTCGGCAGCTAATATCTCCAAATTCAAAGGCCTCGTAGACTACGCCCACAGCAAAGGCGTCAAACTGGGAGGATACTCCCTGTTTAGTAGTCGGCGCATCAGCGACGAAGTAGATGTTATTGATCCCGTAACCGGGCTTCCCGATAAGGGAGCACAGTTTGGCAATGCTCCCTGCCTGGCTAGTCAGTGGGGTCTTGATTACCTCCAAAAGCTCCGGACCTTTATCAGTCAAACCGGGTTTGACCTTTTGGAACACGATGGTCCCTACCCCGGTGATCTGTGCGCGTCTACCACTCACGTGGGCCACAAAGGATTAGAAGACTCCCGATGGGTACAAATGGAACTGCAAAAGGGACTCTACCGCTGGCTCAATGAGCGAGGCGTGTACATCAATGCGCCTGACTGGTACTTTTTGGATGGTACGCATAAAATAGCCATTGGCTACCGGGAAGTAAATTTTTCCCTTTCCCGCGAGCAACAAAAAATCCTGAATCGTCAGAATATTTATGATGGTACCTGGGAAAAATCACCTTCCATGGGCTGGGGATTTGTACCCCTGACCAAATACCAAGGGGGTGGCCCGGAAGCTATTCTCGAACCGCTCTCAGAACACTTGACTGACTACAAACAGTTGATGGTACAGTACTACGGAGCCGGGGTGCAAGCCTGCTACCGGGGTCCGCGGTTATACGATACCGAGGCTACCAAAAGTACCGTCAAGGAAGTAATTGGCTGGTACAAGAAATATCGTACCATTCTGAACTCCGACCTGATTCACCTGCGCCGCCCGGATGGTCGTGATTGGGATGGTATCATGCACGTAAATTCCGCGCTGAAAGAAAAAGGATTCGTGATGCTGTATAACCCTACCAAAGAGGCGGTAACCCGTACGCTAAAACTACCTCTCTACTATACAGGGTTAACCAAAAATGCTTCTATTCGGGAGCAGGAAGGAAAGGTAAAACTTTATTCAATCAACCGGAATTATGAGGTAGAAATCATGGTAGCCCTACCCGCCGAAGGCTATACTTGGTTGGTAATCGAATAAATTATAAAAGACTCTTAACATCAGATAGGGTCATAAGGGACAAATTGTCCCTTATGACCCTATCTCTTTGATAAACAAAGTATTACTTACTTTTTTACTTTAATTTCTAGTAGTTTTTTCGCGTACCTTCTACCTAGTTCTTGGGCAGACTTGGCGTCGAAGTGGGTAGTATCCCCTTTATCGGTCAGGCCAGCCGATGCTAATACGAATACATTTTTATGCGTACTAGCGTAGTGAGTCATGATATCATTAATTATCTGTCCGTTGGGATTTTTATTAACATAGAAATCGCCTAAGGTACCCAGTAATATGGGAGTTTTCGGGGCTTTTATATCTTGCCGAAGTCGAGTAAAAAAGGCGGCTAACTTCGCCTCATATACTTTACTTTTTTCCGGGCTGCTATCCGATTCTCCCTGATGCCAGAGAATGGCCTTAATCTTTCCATATTTTTGAGCGGCACGAACCCGTTTCAACATAACATCATAAGGGTAAATCCCCGTTTGCTCGTGTTTACTACTAGGTTGCCAATCATCAATGCCACTCCCCCCCACTGCGCATGGTATCAATCCTATTTCCAGATTTGGTCTTGATCGCACTAGCTCCTGGGCAAAAGCTAATCCGGGGCCAACTCCCACTGCTTTAGGCTTATCAAAATGTACGGGATCTTTGGCAACTACCCATTCATTTTGAGCATTCATAGCCCAGATGTTTAGATTAGTATCACCACTACTATTCATCAGTTCGCCCCGACCGGCCATGTTGGATTGCCCAATGAGCAGGATTAATTCCAGCTTTTCAGGAGTAGGCGTCACAGAAGCTATCAAGGTCACGGTCAGCAATATTATTAGGCACGTTTGCGCCGTCCATTTGGGCAGATTACACTTCATTGGGTTATGTTTCTTGTAGAAAATAAGATTGGCTTTAATTCATGACGCCCCAATGCTAGCCATGCCCCTACTGATGCGAAGCTGATTGATATTTCTCTATTTAAAAGTAGACATCAACTTCTGCATTTATTCATAAGGGACAATTTGACCCTTATGAATAAATGTAACGTGCCTCCTATTTTTGTTAAACCTAATAAGTCAAGAAAACTCTATTTTGAGTTAGTTAACGTAGCTTTTAGAATATTCTCCTGGTCACCAAATTCTGGATGTTTGTAAATCTGTACACCATGGTAATTTTGTATCACAGGCTTTTCTTGGGGTTTGAACCGATGAAACGGCAATGCTTTTTGAGTTGAGTAGTGACATACGTACGATTTACGGGTACTGTCCGGATTGGTAATGAGACCTCCACCATGAGCTAGTGCCGAGTGCCAGATTAATGCGTCCCCCCGTTTGATAAGCAATGTTTCTTTGGAATACCCTTGTGCTGGACAGTTTGTATCCAAGTACTCGGCAAATTCGAGCGGGTTTCGAGTAGATCGCTCATTAGACAGAATTCCATTGCCAAAGTTGAACTTAGGCAACTTGTGCGAGCCTACGTAGTAATACAGTGGTCCAGAATCAGGGCGGATATCTTCCAGAGGTATCCATGCCGCTGCCAAATGGCTAGGGATCTTCGCCGTTACCCAAGGAAAATCCTGGTGAGTGGGTTGCTGACTGCCAAACATAAAGGTCAGACTTTGCATCACTACGATTTGTTGCTGAAAAACTGCTTCCAGAAAGTTCACAATGGCCGGATGCGTCATAAGATCCTTTCCGGTTTCAGAAAGATTATGAAAATCATTCAGTTTCACATATTTCCCTTTCAAATCTTCCTTTGGAAAATCTTTGATCATACGCTCCTGATTGGGTTGGAACTTTGGTAGATCTATCCGAGCCGTCAGTGTATATTTATCTGGATTAGTAAGGAGTTCTTCCACATCCTGCCAGTAGGCATCAATCAAATTCTCAGGAATAACATTTTCAAGGACCACGTAGCCATTTTTTTGCCAAAAACGCAACTTTTCTTCCAGATTGAAAGTAAGCGGAAAGCGGGGCTTAAAGTTTTTTACAAAGGAATTAATATCTGGATCTTCGTGATCGATCCATGGTATGGTAGCCCTATCAAACTCCGTCTTGGGTAATATTTTCTCTCTAATGGCAATGGCCATATTTTTTAATTGTAAAATTCGGCTCATAATTGATTGGGAATTATTGGTTTTATTTGGATGTACGTACAGCACATGAATTTATAAAATTTTCATGAATAAGTGATATTAAGTTATTAAACGGCGAACAATTTTCTAATCCGCTAATCTAGTTTAGTTAAAAAAGTAAATATTTTTGTCCATAATTATTGACAATTACGAAATAAAAATGCTTATTTGTCTATGATTTTAGACAAATAAGCCACCTATGCTCACAAATGATGCCGTTGTAGAGTTTCTGGGTCAAAACCCGGCTCTATCCCTTTCCATTCTCGAGAAAGAGGCTGGTTTACCTTCTTCTACTCTTTCCAAAGCTATGGCCGGCCGCCGCACGCTTAACGAAAAGCACTTATTAACTCTGATTCCTGTACTTTCCAAATATGGATTTTCTGGTTCAGCCCGACGAAAGGCAAAAGTTTATTCTGTGATTAACCATAAAGGCGGCGTCGGAAAAACTACTACTACCATCAACCTAGGCAAAGCGTTAGCACTTAAAAATTACCGGATATTGATGGTAGATATGGACTCCCAAGGAAACCTATCACAATCATTAGGAATTGACGAACCCGAAGTTCAGGTAGTTCATACTTTACTCAAAAACATACCTCTGGTTACCCACTCAATCGATGAGCGCTATGATCTTGCTCCTAGTGATCTTGAACTAGCGTATGCCGACCTCGAACTAGTACAGGCAGTGGGGGGAGTAAACCAGCTACGAAATGCGTTAGCACCCCTGTTAGATCGCTATGACTATATCTTGATCGACTGTCCACCAGCCCTTAACATCTTCACAAATTCAGCCTTGGTTGCCTCGGATGCCTGTCTAATAACCCTTCAACCAGAAGCCTCCGCCATGAAAGGCGTCTCAAACCTTTTTGACCGTATTTTCCAGGTTCGGGATCGGATTAATTATACCTTGAAAGTGGAGGGAATACTTTTGACCATGGTCGACCGGCGTTTGAAGGTGCACCGCGATATGATTGATTATATCAAACAAACTTTAGTCGATTTCCGGATTTTCGATTCAGAAATCCGGAATAATGTGGCGGTAAAAGAATCTCAGATCGCCCAGCAGGACATATTTACTTATGCGCCTCAATCAAACGCAGCCGAAGACTACATGAAATTAGCCATTGAACTAACCACAAACGCCTAATAACGAAGGTAAGTACTATGAAAAAATACCAGAGCTTTTTAGGAGAAAACCGGATGATCAAAGACCAAGGACTTTTACGGCATGAAGATATACGGAAGCGTATCCAAGTACTTCCTGAACTTGAAGACCTGATTCCTCCGCTGCTCGCAGATGAGTTTTCTCAGCTGGAAACCAACATATTGAAAGAGGGCTGTCGGGAAGCGTTACTCATTTGGGAAGTTGACCAATCAGAAGGTACTATCGAAAAAGGACAATACATTTTGGTGGATGGACACAACCGTTTTCGCATATGTACCAAACATCAGCTTGATTTTAGGATTCACCTGATTTCGTTTCCCAGGTTGACGGAAGTGAAAGACTATATGATTGATAATCAATTGGGTAGGCGTAATCTTTCGCCCGAGCAAATTTCTTATCTGCGAGGAAAAAAGTATAATGCACAGAAGTTATCCAAGGGAAAATACGAACGTTCAGACCATAAGGGTCAAAATGTCCCTTATGAATTCGAAGGTACGACAGCGGAGCGTTTAGCCGAGCAATTCAATGTTAGCCAAAAGACGATTAAGCGGGATGCCGAGTTTGCAGAAGGACTCGATAAACTATCCTCTGAAAAGAAAAAAGAGGTGCTAAGTGGAAAACTCAAAATGCGAAAGTCGGACATTCAGGCACTAGCAAGGGGAGAGAATTTGCCTACGTCTAAGCAAATATCTGTTAAAAGCACGAAAGACTTGATCAAGGGAGGTGCAAATCAAAAATCGGCGCTGATTCAAAAAATAAATACTCTTGCTACCCGTCTGGATGCTGATGCAAAAGGTACTCAAAAGATTTGTGAGCAGCTTATTCAGGCAGCCAACGAGTTAAAAAGCTTGAACTAGTACCCTACAGTTTAAAAGTTACTGTGAGGAATATGTGCGTTTATTAGCAGCAATTACTCGGTTCTCGCTCTAAGGCGAAGGCTGGTTCTGGTGAATGAGGCCCATTTCCCAGGGTATCTAGTCCTGAACCAAATAACTAAAATACTGATGTGAGGAATATGTGTTTAAACGAAATTATTGATTTATGAACAAATGACTTCGCGCGCCCCCCGTGTTTCATATTCCTGCCAAATTTAATAGCTCAAACTATTGAATACAAGCCTTTTATTCACACAATGGAACCGCCATTGCTAATGATTTTCTCTTTTTACTATTGTGAATTATTTCAACAACTACAAATTGTTGTTTTCTTTTTATTTATTCTCTTATACATACTTTAGGCTCTGTAACCTACTGAAAATCAATTTATTACAAGCAATAAAAACACATATTCCTCACAGTTTAAGCACATATTCCTCTCGTATCACGCACATATTCCTCACAGTTTAAGCACATATTCCTCTCGTATCACGCACATATTCCTCACAATAAAAGCACGTATTCCTCACATAAAAACACAAGTTGGAACTTTGAGTGTTTTTATTGAAATTGCTTTTGTATTGCAAGCCCTTGACTATGAATACCGAACTAGAAAGCGATAGAGCCCAGAAGTTTAAAGCAATTACCTTCATTAAAAAGAGTAACGAGCTGGTAGAAGCCCGTTATCGATTTACGCTTTGGGAGATCAGGCTGTTTGAAAAAATGGTAAAGGAAATTCGTCATTCGGATACCGATTTCAAGCAGGTGGATATATTCATCCGCGACTTTATTGCGGAATATGGCAAAAAGTCTAACGGCAAGCTGTATCAGGAAATTCGCAAAGCAGAAGAACTTTTGCTGAATCGGGTAGTGCACATTCCGTACGTCGATGAGTCGGGTGAAAACAGGTTGAAAAGTTATCCGCTGATGGCCATGGTGGATCGCCCGCAGGATATTACCGGGTATGGTAAGGAGGACGGATTTATTAGCTTAAAGTTCAACGGAGAGCTGAGTCCCTATCTACTCCAACTGAAACAGCGGTACACACAGTACGATCCCGAAATAACGATGCAGATCGATTCGGCCTACGTGATCAGAACCTATGAGCTGTTGAAGCTGTATGAATACATTGGATCAAAAACAGTGCAGTTTGATGAGTTCCGTGAGATGATCGGAGCGAAAGAGTACGATGGTCGATTAAAAAAAGTGTTGAAGGATACCTTGAAAACGTGGGAACACGTAAAGCAACGAGTACTGGAACCTGCCTACAAAGAGATCAACGAGAAGGCGGATATTTCCTTCGAGTACGAGCCAACCTACGATCGAAAAAAAGGGGTAGGTCGTAAAAAAGTGTCAGGCATTCGTTTCTTCAATATTAAATCCGCTAAGGATCGCACCAAGCCTAAGGAGGCAAATGGTATCTCTGCCGTCCCGAAAGGGGAAGAGTTTGAGAGTGTGTACCAACTTGTGAAGGAGTATGTGGATAGCGGAACGGTTGAAAAGTGGTTTCGCGACTATCCCTTGGGGCAAATAAAGAAAGGGGTTAACTATACCCTAAATCGACTAGACGAAGGGCAATCTATTCGTAATATCGGGGGTTTTTTACAAGCAATGGTAGCGGTCAATAATTTGTCCGATCCGATCGAAAATCGAAAAAAGACAACCCAGGAAAAGAGTAAGAGGGAGGACCTGGCCAAAGAAAAAGCAGCGATGACCAACTCGTTGGAACAACACAAAGAAAATTTACAGGCATCGCTGTTTGAAAAGCAAATCACGATAAGCCTGGAACTGATTGAAACGAAGCCACCTCTGAAAACTAAGCTAATCGAAAAGGCCGGGAATAATCTATTTGCCCGTTATGATTCGTCGATAGAGTTTAGTGATAATCTTAAAAGCGCCCCATTTCAGGCCTTTGTGGTCAACTTTGTGCTTGGAGAGCACCCACGAGCCTTCCAAGCGCTTATAAACGAATACAACGCTATGTTTGATGCCTTAAACGAGCAGTTGGTAGGCGTCAGGTAACTTGGAAAGTATTCAGGTTATCAGATTACAAGTATAAAACGGGAATGAATAGATTTTAAAGGTAAATTCAGAATACCTAAGTTTACAGAGATCACGCGAGATATTTATCCAATTCCTTACATCATAAACCTATCCATGAGATTCAGAACTCCAATCATACTACCCAAAAACTTGCTTAAAAATAGGAGCATTTTTTCTGTGTTAATCGTAGGGTTATCACTGATTAGTCAAGTGAGCTTTGGTCAAAAATCGGGTACTCAACCTAACTTTATTGTGATTTTTACCGACGATCAGGGTTACGGCGATTTGGGCTGTTATGGTCATCCGAGTATCAAAACTCCTAACCTTGACCGGATGGCCACCGAAGGTCAAAAATGGACTAATTTCTACGTAGCGGCCAATGTGTGTACCCCATCGAGGGCAGGGCTGCTAACGGGACGTCTTCCGGTTAGGAACGGTATGTGTAGTGATACCCGAAGAGTACTTTTTCCGGATTCTGACGGAGGTTTGCCCCAAAGCGAAATCACCATTGCCCGCTTATTGAAAGGTAATGGGTACCGTACCGCGGCTATTGGGAAATGGCACCTCGGGCACCTTGCTCCGTATCTACCCACGAGTCATGGTTTTGATTCGTACTACGGCATTCCGTACAGCAACGACATGGATCAGGTCAATACGGTGGATCGTAAACTCCGGTTCGCCGACCCGAAAATTGAGTACTTTCAGGTACCTCTGATGCGCGATACCACCATCATTGAGCGCCCGGCGGATCAGAATACGATCGTAAAGCGCTACACCGAAGAGGCCGTCAAAATTATCAAAGCCAACAAGAAGAAGCCATTTTTTCTGTACATGGCGCATTCGCTTCCCCACGTTCCCTTGTTTGCCTCGCCGGATTTCAAGGGAAAGAGTGAGCGCGGCCTTTACGGAGATGTTATCGAAGAGATTGATTGGAGTGTGGGGCAGATACTCGCAACGCTCAAAAAGGAAGGCCTTGATAAAAATACCTACGTGATTTTTACGTCGGACAATGGTCCTTGGGTTGTTTACAACGAGCAGGGTGGATCGGCCGGGCCGCTTTTTGGAGCCAAAGGGACAAGTTACGAGGGTGGGGTCAGAGTACCCGCTATTGTGTGGGGACCCGGTAGGGTAAAGCCCGCGGTAATTTCCGAAATGGGAAGTACGCTCGATTTGCTTCCGACTATTTGTAAACTTTCGGGTACTCCGGTTCCAACCGATCGTGTATACGATGGATGCGACTTGTCTGAGGTATTGAGCGGAAAAGGTAGGAGCCCCCGGAATGAATTATTTTATTACCACGGTACCCGCCTTTTTGCGGCGCGCAAAGGAAATTATAAGCTATACTATTATCGAAATAATCCGGCTGGTACTGTACCCTACTAAAATGAAAGGATTAAATGGGAAAATCGGATTTTTGTAGTTCCTCAACAACAAATCTCCTTTTTTCCCATGAAGCAGAGCCTCATCGACGAAATTACGAAAGTTCTAAAAAGA
>Ga0209390_10002101_pt1 | contig 36212 bp, 21 predicted proteins | sample BON01_FD_187212 | JGI IMG/M metagenome (GOLD analysis project Ga0209390, IMG submission 187212) | Freshwater microbial communities from Lake Bonney liftoff mats and glacier meltwater in Antarctica - BON-01 (SPAdes) (version 2) | ecosystem: Environmental > Aquatic > Freshwater > Ice > Glacier...
GGGGGGGGGGGGTGGGGGGGGGGGGGGGGGGGGGGGAAGAACGAGGGCGGAAAGAGGACGAGGTCAAGTGGCAGCGGCGGCGGCGGCTTTTGGGAGCGGCGGCGCGGCGAGCGAACGAAACGCGCGCGCGCACCCCTCGCTCCCGCTCTTTCGGGGGAAAGGAAAAGAGCCAAGGGCGACTTTACAAACGCGCACGGATACAGGGGCGGACACACGAGCGTCGTCGCGCCGAGTTGGGTCGCGTCGCGTCGCCGGCGCTTCTTGCTCGCGCGCGCTTGGGGGAGGAGCAAGAGTCGGAAAGAGAGGGGGGTCGCCAAGGCGCCCAGGCGCGACGGCGCTCGTGCCGCTCTCTCTCGCTCGCGCCCCTCGGCCCCCCCCGCCCCCCCTCGCCCCCGCTCTCACGCGTCCGCCGAGCCCCCCCCTCCCCCGAGCAGCGCCTCGAACCCGCCGTACAGGTCAGCCGCCCCCTCGGCCCCCAGCAGCCTACGCGCGGCGCCCAGGGCCGCCCCCCTGCCGAGCCTGCCGGCGTTCAGGTCCTTGACGACGGCAAGGAAAGCGGCAAAAGCGGGCGCGGGCAGGCGCGCGCGCGCGGCGCGGAAAAACTCGCGGCCGTCGGGCGGCGGCAAAGAGGAGGAGGAGGGGGGGCCGGGTGCGGGGGGCGAGGGGGGCGGCTGGTGGTTGTGCTGGTGGCTGTGCTGGTGCTGCTGCTGCTGCCACGTCATGGGCGACGGCGGGGCGCTGCCGGCGGCGGCGGCGGCGGCGGCGGCGGCGGCCGCAGCCGCGGCGCCGCCGCCGCCGCCCCCGGCCCCGCCGCCGCCGCCGCCCGCGCGCGCCTGCCGCAGCACCTCCTCCACGAGGCGGTCGGCGCTCGCGTCCACGGCGCCGATGGCGTCGTCGTCGGCGCCGCCGCGCCAGCCGCCGTCGACGCGCCGCAGGCTGAAGGGCTGCCGCTGCTCTCTGGAGGCAGAGGCCGGCGCGCTGTGGCCGCCGCCGCCGCCGCCGCCGCCGAGACCGCCGCCGCCGCCATATTGCTGCTGCTGGTAGGGCGCGTACCCGCCGTCGCCATAGTGCTGCTGCTCCCCGCCGCCACCCCCTCCCCTCCCGGCGGCGGGCAGGACGGCGTCCGCCGCGTAAGGGGGGCCGGGGGAGGCGCCGTAGCGGGCGCGCCGCTGCGCACGCGAGGGGGTGGCGTCGGGCGCAGGGCCGCCGCCGCCGCCTCCGCCGCCGCCGCCGCCGCCGCCGCCGCCGCCGCCGCCTCCTGCTCCTGCCGCCGCCGCCGGACCCACATCTCCCGGCTGCCGCTGCTCCTCCTCCAGGTGCTGCAGCAGACCCCTGCGGAACTTCTCCAGCCGCCCGACCTCGGCGCTCAGCCGGTGCACGGTCTCCAGCAGCGAGGCCTTTTCGGCCGCCCAGCGCGCGTCGGCGTCGGCGAGCCGCCGCTCGGCGCCGTCGGCGCGGCGCGTCTCGGCGTCGAGCGCCTGCTCCAGCCCGGCGAGCGCGTTGACGCCGACGCCGTGGGCGAGCTGGAGCTGCTCGCGGGCCGACATGGGCTGCAGGACCGCGCTAAGCGGGGCGGGCAGGGAGGCGGACGAAGCCATGGTTTGGGGTTTGGCGTCTGTCTCGCTCAAAATTTGTGTGCTTGTCGGGCAGTGCGCGCCGCGGGCACGCGCCCCCGTCGGCCTTGGACTAGGCCGCAATCGGACGCGATTGAGGCAGTCGCCCTTGCCTGGTGGTGGGGGTGCAGCGCGGGCGCGGGGGGAAAGAGTTGGGGGATTGTTTGAATCGCGAACAGTGAACGGGCTTGGAAAACAGGGGGCTCTGGCGAATACAGACACGCGCGCGCGGACGGTGCAAGTCTATTGGTGTGCTTGGTAGAGACGTTGATATCGCAGTTGATTTGTGGGTTCTGCATTTCTGTTGTCGCGGCAGCGGCGGGCGCCACAAGGCGAAGCCCCGCTGGACGGCGCTCTCGTTGCCGGCGCGCGCGCCCGCCCCGCCGCTGTCGCCGCCGACGCAGCTTCACGAATACAAAAAGCAAGCGCAGCACTCGTACACGGTACTGCGTGGCCCAACTTGATCAGGCTTTGCCGCCCTGCAAACCCTCACTGAACCCCTCATCTCGTTCATATCCACCCACACGGAGAGAGGACCGAAACCGCGGAGACAAAAGCAGAGAGAGGGAGGGAGGACTCTGAGCCATGGCGGCTGCGGCTGCCGTCGCGCGCGGGGCGCCCCTCGCGATCCCGCGCGCGTCGGGATCGGCGGCGGCACATTCTGTGCCCCTGCTGCCGCGGCGGCGCGTCCCGGCGCGGCCCGCGGCGCTTTTAGGCACCAAGCAGCAGGAGCAAGGGGGCAGCAGGCTTTGCCCGCTGCCACGGAGGCCAGCAGCAGGAGCGGCGCGCGGGCGCGTGAGGCCGCGGGCGGCGTCGGAGGCGGCGGGAGAGGGTGGATCCGCATCGGGTGAGTCGGTCGGGTGGGGCTGGCGGGCGCAAAAGGGGGCCGGCGATCCAACCGATGAGATTTCACATCAGCCCTCCCTCCCTTATTCACCCCCTTCCCTCCTCCTCCAATCGCCCTTCCCCCTTCCTCCCTCCAACCGATCAAACGCAAGACGGCGAAAAGGGCGGCCTCGCGGGCCTCGGCACGGTCAAGCTCGCCCTCATGTTCGCGGGCTGGTACCTCGCCAACATCTTTTTCAACATGTGAGTGTGTTGTGGGCGTGCCCCCCGCCTCGGGCTCGCGTCTGGTCGACTCTCGCTCCGCCGCCGCCGAACAACAGACGCCGCAAACGCTCTCATCATGGTTCCGCCTCCCTCTTTTTTCCCCCCCGACCCCCGACCGCACCCACACCAACAACGCCACCACCACCAACACCACCGTCCGCCCAAACAGCTACAACAAGCAGCTCTTCAAGGCCTTCCCCCACCCGCTGACCGTCACCAACGTCCAGTTCCTCGTCGGCCTCGTGCTGTCGCTCGCCTTCTGGGCGGCCGGCGCCGTCCCCCGCCCACCCGCCTGGAGCCGCGCCGCGCTCGCCGGCATCTGGCCGCTGGCCGTGATCCACGTGCTCGGCAACGTGCTGACCAACGTCTCCCTGGGGGCCGTGGCCGTCAGCTTCACGCACACCGTCAAGGCCATGGAGCCCTTCTTCAGCGTGCTGATGAGCGCGATTTTCCTGGGCGACGTGCCGCCGGCCCCCGTGCTCGCCACTCTGGTTCCAATCGTCGGCGGCGTTTTGATGGCTTCCCTGGCCGAGGCGACTTTCAACTGGACCGGTTTTTTGTCCGCCTTATTTTCCAACATCACGTTCCAGAGCCGCAACGTCCTGTCCAAGAAGCTCATGCTGGCCAAGGGCGGCGCGATGAACAACATGGCCCTCTTCCAGACGATCACGGTCCTGTCCTTTTTCATGCTGCTCCCCGTGACGCTGGCGGTCGAGGGCGCGCCGCTGCTCCCCTCGGCGCTCGCCGCCGCCGGCTTTTCGGGCGCCGAATTGGACCTGCTCTTCCGGCGCCTGGGCCTCGCGGGCCTGTGCTTCCACGGCTACCAGCAGCTGTCCTACTCGATCTTAGGGAGGGTGTCCCCGGTCACCCACTCGATCGGCAACTGCGTGAAGCGGGTGGTCGTCATCGTCGCCAGCGTCGTCGCCTTTGCGCACCCGATGTCGCGGCAGAACGTGATTGGGACGGCGATCGCGCTCGGGGGGGTGTTCTTGTACTCGCAGGCCAAACGGAGGTACCCGGGGGGCAGCAAGGGCAAGGGCAAGGGCAAGGGCAAGGGGGAGGGAGGGGGGCCGGCGCAGCCGGCGGCGGCGTGAGGCGTGAGGGAGGGAAGGGGGGGAAGAGGGAGGGACGCTCGACGCCGGTCGTCGCCATCGTCGTCGGTTGGCCGCTGCCCCGACTGCTGCGAAAAGGCCCGAACAAGAAAAGACAAACAAAGCGTACGCGCAGGCTAAAGCAAACCACAATCCAATCATTTTCCACATTCGAAAACAAAGGGTTGAAAGCAACAACAGCAACAATGCAACAAAAAAGCGGTTGCACGTCGCGCCCGCGCCTCTGACCTCCGCCCGCCCGATCGCCGCCGCCCCCGCCCACGCCCCCACCGCCGCAGCAGCCCTCGCCCGCTCCCCCTCAAGAAGAAGGCGACGGCGCCGCACGCCGCTTCCCCCAGCACACAAAGTAGGGGTTGAGCAGGTCGGGCTTGTTGTAGACGACGGGCCGGCCCGCGGCCAGCTCTGCCTCCCAATCCACCCCCGGCAGCAGCTTTCCGGACTTTCCGTCGCACGCGCCCGCGCGCAGCAGCTCCCCCCCGGCCTCGCGCACGATCACGTCGGCCGCGGCCGTGTCCCACTCCATGGTCGGGGCGAGGCGCGGGTAGCAGTGCGCCGCGCCCTCGGCCACGCGCATCATCTTGAGCGAGGAGCCGACCTGCGAGAAGGACGGGGCCTGGAAGCGGCGGCAGAAGGCCTCGGTTTCGGGGGACAGGTGAGAGGCCGAGGCGACGATCGCCAGCCCTTCGTCCTGCTCGGAGAACTCGGCGCACCGGATGGCCCGCGTGCTCACCCCGGCGTCGGCCGCGGCGACGGCGGCGGCCTGAAGCGCGCCGGCGGACGCCTCGGGCTTCGCGCCGTCCGCCGCGACCCCGCTCGCCGTCGCGCCCGCGGCGGAGGCCGCTGCGGCCGCAGCCGCCGCCGCCGCCCGCCCGTACGCCCCCTCGACCCGCGCCTCCCCCGCGGCGCTCATGTCGGCCCCCTCCCGCAGCCACGCCCCCGTCCCGGCCGCCGCGTAGTACGTCTGCCCCGTGCAGGGCACGTGCACGCTGCCCGCCACCGCCTTGCCGGTAAAATCCACCAAGCCGATCATCACCGTGAACTCCCCGTTGCGCTTGAGAAATTCTTTCGTGCCGTCCAGCGGGTCGACCACCCAGCAGTACCGGTACGACCGACGGGTCTCGAAGGGCGCCGGCTGGCCGCCCTCCTCGGACACCACGGGGACGTGCGGCGCCAGCGCGGCCAGCCCCCGGGCGATGACGGCGTGCGAGGCGGTGTCGGCGCGCGTGAGCGGCGAGCCGTCGCCCTTGGTCTCGGCGCCGGCGTCGCCCGACTCGTAGACGCGCAGGATGGCGCGGCCGGCGCGCTCGGCGAGGCGGGCGAGCTCGGCGACGTCGAAGGACTCGCGGAGCTGTCGTTGTTGTTTTTTGGGAGGTGGGGGGTGGTTGGGTCTTGGGGGCGTTTCGTTGAGCGGCGACGACGGACAAACGCGCGCGCGGCGCCGCGACGTCGGAGCGGACGCGGCGAAAGCGCGCGCGCGCGCGTCTTGCCACTGCGTCCCTGCTTGTCCGCGTTGATGTGGCGCACCTCATACTGGAACCGGAGTGCGGGCGGTGCAGGCGTCTCCGCCATGGCGTTTGAAAGGGCCTCCTGTCTCTCCCTCTCTCCCCGCTGGGGTTTTGTCGTGCCCTTTTCTTGCGCTCAACGCTCCTGGGTCGGTGAGGGCGCGGTTCGCGATCGTGTCGTTCGTCGGTGGAGTGTGATCTGACCGGAGCGCACGGTGATACCGTCTCCGCCGCTCGTTCAACAGACAGGTGCGAGCGCGTCGATCGTCCGACGCTGGCTATGAATTCGGACCGACAGCACCGACGGCGTGCCGCCGACAGTGTCGGCCCGACAAGTACAGACGTCTCGGCAACATCACTGCTCAATCACCATCCGTCTCGTCCTACAGTAGTAGACATCCCAGCGAGCGCCATTCTCCATTCATCACCCCGGGCGGCCGCCGAGAGTTCCTCGCGTCAAGGTCCCCTCGTTCTTCCGCCCGCCAATCACCCGAGCGCCACCTACCCTCCCAATGGCGCGCGTGCTGCACCCGGATGACGCGGTCGAGATCGCCGAGTACGTCCAGTCCCGCGGCTTCAAGCGCGTCGCCGTGCAGGTGCCCGACGGCCGGCTCCTGCGCGACGCGCCGCTGCTGGCGGCCGCCGTGCGCGCGGCGCTCACGGCGCGCCGGCGACGGCAACGGCCAAACGGCGGCGGCGGCGACAAAAAAGAGGCAGAGGAAGAGGAGGAGGAGCTCTTCATCCTGGCCGACACGAGCGCCAACCCCCTGGCGGTCGACGAGGTCGCCGCCGCCCACGTCAGCGCCCACTGCGTCGTGCACTTTGGCCCCGCCTCCCTCACGCGCACGTCCCGGACCCCCGCGCTGTGCGTCCTGCCGCGGCGGGCGCTGCCGCCGCCGCCGCCGCCTTTCTCGCCCCCCTCGTCCGGGGTGGCCGGTTCGCCCGCGGCGGTGCCGGCAGGAGGAGGAGGAGCAACAGGTGTTGGAGTGGCGTCGGCAGGGGAAGGGGCAGGAGCGGGAAGCGGCGGCAGAGGCGGCGCGCGGGAGGACGAGCGCGGGGCGGCGGACGAGGCCGGCGCGCGGGAGGACGGGTGTGGCGGGGCGGACGAGGCCGGCGCGCTCGCTCTGGCGGCGCTGATCGGCGTGCAGCTCCGGGAGGAGGCGGCGGCGGCGGCGGCGGCGGTAGAGGACGGCCCCGCGATACGCGCGGCGGTCGTGCTGCTCGACCAGGGGTACGTGCACGCGCTGCCCCGCGTGGAGGCCGCGACGCTCGCGCTGCTCGAGCGAATGCACGCCGGCGACGAGGAGGCGGGCGACCGCCACGGCGCTGCGGCGCCCGCCCCGCTGCCGCTGCCTTGGCCCGTGGCGTTCGCGCGTCCGCTGCCGCGCGTGCTCGAGCCCGAAGAGGGCGTCGCCGAGTGCCTGTCGCTGCAGCGACAGCCGGGGGCGGCGGCGACGGCGGGTGCTACAGCCTCGGTTGCCGACCCGGCCGCCGCCGCCGCCGCCGGAGGAGGACGAGCAGCGGCGACAGAAACAGCAGCAGCAGCAGCAGACGCAGACGCCCCCGCCGCATTTCTGACGGGCGCGGGCCTGCAGTGGTCGATTCCCGACGGCGCGTCGCGGTCGAACACGCTGCTCATGTGGGTGGGGCCGCTCGTCGACTCGGACGCGACAGCGACAGAAGAAGCAGAATCAGCAGCAACGATTGCCGGCGGCGACGGCGAGCGAGAGCGACAGGACGAGCGCGAGGAGGCCGCCACCGCCGCCGCCGCCGGCCCCGCCGCCGCGCCCCTCGCCCGCCTCCAGCTCGTCTACTCCGACGCGCCCTGGCGCGCGTTCGACCCGCGCCTTGGCCCCGCGTACCCCGCCGCCCGCGGGATCGCGCGCGCCTGCCAGCTCCTGCGCCGCCGCCGGCGCTTTGCCGTCTCGGCCGCGCACGGCGCGCCGATGGTGGGCGTTTTGGTTGGGACGCTCGGCGCCGCCGGCTTTCGCGAGGCGGTCTCGGCCGTGCGCGCCCTCGCCCTCGCCGCCGGCAAGCGGCCCTACACCTTGCTGGTGGGAAAGCCCAGCCCGGCCAAGCTGGCCAACTTCCCCGAGCTCGGGTGCTTCGTGCACGTGACCGACCCCGAGGGCGCGCTGCTGCTGGCGGCGGCGGCGGGCGGCGGCGCGGGCGCGGGCGGCGGCGGCAGCGGCGGCTTTCTGGCGCCCGTGGTGACGCCGCACGAGGCGGCCGTGGCGTTCGGGGCCGCCGCGCGCGGCCTGGACGCGTTCGACGCGGTGGCCCTGCTCGAGTCGCGGCCCTACTCGCTCGGGTTCGACACGGTCGTGCGCGAGGCGAGAGAGGTGGCGGCCGAGGCAGAGGCAGGGGCGGGCGGCGGCGGCGGAGCAGAGGACGGCGACGGCGACGACGGCGGCGGGCGCGCGCTCGCGGCGACAGGCGGCGCCGGATATTCCGAGCTCGCGCCCGTGCGCGCCGCCGCCGACATCATCGAGCGCGGAGCGCGCGCCCTCGCCGTCTCGGGCGGCGCGCGCGCTGTCGAGCCGGCCACCGCCGCCGAGTTTCTGCTGCTGCGGCGCGGCTACAAGGGCTTGGAGACGCCGGCGGCGACGGGCGCGCCGGAGAAGCGGGCGGCGCTGGCGGGCGAGGGGCGGCTCGGGCGCGCCGCCGGCTACGACGAGGAGGGAGAGCGGTGAGACGGGGTGGCGGAATAGTTGTTACAGCTCGGTACCCTCGGTGGTTGTTGGTGCGTTGCGGCGGCGAGAGAGCAGTTTTCGTTTTTGTCAGGGCGGGCAGCGAGAAATGCGAAACGCGCTGAATCAAGGGGAAAAAAAACACGCTCGTAAACGACGGCCTAAAAAGCGACAAATACGACAGAGACGAGATGGAAAGTCGAAAAAAATGTGCATCAGGAGTCGCGCCAGGAACACGGAGCGTGCTTGGGGGTGTGGTTTTCTAAGGGTACTTTTGTGGGGGAAAGAGGGAGGGCGGGCAGTAGCAAGAGGCGAGCGCCTCGCTCTCGATCACTTGGGAAGCCCGTTGTGTTTTTTATGTCGTGTTTTTTTCAAAGTACTTTTGGAGTGGGCAGTCGAGAAAGAGGTGGGCCCTCTTGGTGCTGGGGAGTATCGAGGTTGATCAGGTTGGGGAAACAGAGCTGCATAGGGGGCGGTAAAGGGGGCGAGGCGTGCGGCCACCAGCAAAGAAGGGAGGGGGAGGGGGTCACAAAGACGGGAAAAAGATCGCAAAGAGAAAAAAAGGGGGAAGCAAACGCCAAACGCCAAACGCCCGCCCGCCCGCCTCCCCTTTGTAATGATAGGCACAACATCCCTCCTTCACCACGCCATGTTGCGCGCCCACCAGCCGTCCGGGTGCCGCCGCGCCCGCCGCTTGGACGCCTCCGTGTAGGCAAAGACCCACACCGCAAAGCCCAGCGCCGGCAGCCAGGCCACGCCCGGGACGTCGGCCGTCTGGAAGATGGGCTGCAAAAAGGGCACGAAGACCACCGCCAGCATGACGCACAGCGCCACGGCGCAACCCCATGCGGTGACGGCGTTGCGCATGGGGCCGTGCTGCCACAGCGGGGCGCGGCGGGCCTTGCACGCCCACACGTGGAAGAACTGGCAGGCAACCAGGCAGGCGTACCAGGCGGCCTGCGCCTGGAAGTAGACGTCGCGCTGGTCGTACCCGGACAGCGAGCGGCAGCCGGCGGTGGAGGCGGGCGCGCCGGCGAGGAAGGCGCCCGAGGAGGGGGCGGACGAGGGGGGCGGGGCGGACGGAGGGCACAGCGCCAGCGGCGGCGAGCCGGCGTCGGCGCGCCAGTAGGTCGGCGCGCTGTCAAACACGCTCGAGATGGGCACGCCGCGCCACCAGAACACCGCAAAGAACGACAGCATGCAGCACAGGGCCTCGGCCACGCCCACCACCAGGTAGGCGTGCCGCAGCAGGGCGCCCGAGATCAGGCGGTCGCGGGCCAGATCGCGCGGCGGGCGCGCCATGACGTTCTCCTCCGCCGGCTCGTAGGCTAATGAAATGGCGGGCCCCTGCTCCGTCACTAGGTCGATCGACAGGATCAGCAGGCCGCCCAGGCCCACGGGCATGTTGAGCGCCAGGTTCAAGAATAAGGGGAAAACCTCGGGGACGGCGTGCGCCAAGGTGTAGGCGCACGTCTTGGTGAGGTTGTCGAACACCGTGCGGCCCTCGGCGATGCCGGCGACCACAGAGGCAAAGTTGTCGTCGAGCAGGACGATGTCGGCGGCCTCGCGCGCTGTTTTGGTTGTTTTTGGTTTGTTTTCGGTTTGTTTTTGGTTTGTTTGGTGGGGGGGGGGGGGGGGGGGGGGTGCGGGGTGGTTGTTGTGTTTTTAGGCGAGGGTTTGAGGTGAGGTTTTGTTGTTTTGTTGTTTTCCAGGAGATGAGCGAGGCACCCCGACCGCCGAGCGTTTGGGGCGCGGGCGGCGTGAGAGGGGTCGTCCGGGAAAAGCGAAGGAGGGGGCGGCCGCGCAAAAAAAACCCACCACCACCAAAAAAGCACAAAACCAAAACAACTCACCCACGTCCGACCCGCCCTTGCCCATGCTCACGCCGATCTGCGCCCGCTTGAGCGCCGGCGCGTCGTTCACCCCGTCCCCCGTGACCGCCACCACCTCGCCCAGCCGCTGCAGCTGCTCCACGATCTGCAGCTTCTGCTGCGGGCTGGTCCGCGCGAACACGAGCTCGGGCTTGACGAGCAGGTCGTCCCACCACGCCTCGTCGCCGCCGCGCTCTCGCAGTGTCTGCCCCGTGACCACGGCCGCCCCCACGCGCGGGTCGTCCAAGGCGACGGCGTCCGCGCCTCCCGCGAGGCCGTCCTCGGCGGCGACCTCGCGCGCGGTGGCGAGCGTGACGATGCCGACCTTGCGGGCGATGGCCTCTGCCGTCAGCGGATGGTCTCCCGTCACCATCGCCACGCGGACGCCGGCGCTGCGGGCGGTGTGCACGGCCTCCAGCACGCCCTCTCGGGGCGGGTCGACCAGGGACACCAGCCCGGCAAAGACAAAGTCGCGGCCGTCGTAGGGCGGCAAAGGGGCGGAGGCGAGGAGCTCGGCGGCGCGCGCGTCGTTGCCGGAGGCCGCGGCCTGCGCGGCGGCGGCCTGCGCGGCGTCGGCGGCCTCGGCGTCGGCGTGGTAGTCTGCGGCCGAGCGCGCGGGCACGCGGGCGTAGGCGAAGCCGATGACGCGCTCGCCCAGGGAGCCGCAGCGCTCGTACGCGGCGTTCATGGCGGCGGAGAAGGCCGCGTCGATCGGGCGCTCGGTCCCGCCGCCGCCGCCGTTCGCCGCGCTGCCGCCGCCATTGCCGCCGCCTCCGCCGCCGCCGCCGCCGCCGCCGACGCCCATGCCGCCGCCCCCCTGCGCCAGGTGCCGCGTGCACTTTTTCACCACGATCTCCGGCGCGCCCTTCAGCAGGAGGAGGTGCTCCCCGGGCGAGCCCGCGCACTCGCACGCCACCAGGGCAAACTTGTTGGCGCTGTTGAAGGGCACGTCGAACACCTTGCGGTAGGCGGCGCGCAGCAGCGCGGCCGGCGCGAGCCTGTCGCCGTAGCGCAAGAGGCCGCCGTCGGTGGCGTCGCCGAGAACAGGGCGGTCGTCGGGGTGCTGCTGGCTAGAGAGGAGGGGGGCGGCCGGGAAAGGGAACGCGGCGGCGGCGCGCTTGACGGCGGGGGTGGAGGCGGCGGCGGCGGCGCGCGCGGGCGGCGCGCCGCCGGACGAGGGGCCGGGGGACGACGAGGCGGGGAAGCCGGCGCCGGCGCCGGCGCCAGCGGCCGAGGCCGGCGGGGCAAACTTGGCCTTGTTGCAGACGGTGGCGATGGTGACGAGCTTGGTGAGCATGCTGCAGCGGTCCCAGACGACCGAGTCGGGCTCGGCGAAGCTCTGGACGCTGAAGGGGAGCACGGGGGCGTAGGAGGGGGCAGAGGCGGAGGCGCCGGCGCCAGCGCTGGCAATCTCGCCGCCGCCTCCCGCGCCGCCGCTGCCCGCGCCGACGGCCTCAAACGTGCCGTCGCCGCGCGGGCGGAACGTGCGGCCCGCGGCCATGGCCGAGGCCGGGTCGCGCGACGCGCGCGACAGGCCCTGCGAGCGGCGGCCCAGGGCGGCGTCGGCGGCGCTGCCGCCCGAGAGCGGGGCGGCGGAGGCCGCCGCCGGGCGGAGCGCGTCGATGGCGGGCAGGCCGCCGCCGGCGCCCCCGCCGCCCCGCCCGGCTGCGCCGCCGCCGTACTGCGCCGCGAGCGCCGCCGACGCGGCCTGCGGCGGCTGGCGCGACACGCGCGCCATGCCGCCGCCGCCGCCGCCCGCCGCGCTCAGGGCCCGGCTCGCGCGCGCCAGCTGCGACCGCCGCGCGAGCACCGAAGCCCGCTCGAGCGAGGCCGCCGGCGCCTCGGGCGGCGGGCGGAGCTCTCGCGCCGACCGCAGCTCGCCGCCCAGCCAGAGGCTCTCGACGGTCATGCGGTTCTGCGTCAGGGTGCCTGTGGTGGTTGTGTGATGTTTGGGCGTTTGACGGAGGGCGAGGGAGAGAGAGAGAGAGAGTGAGGAGGGGCGTTTGCTCTGTTTTTTGCTTTGTGTGAAAGGGCGGGCGGTCTCCCGCCGCGCGCGGGGACGAGCGGCGACGCCACAAAGAAAAGGGACACGAACAGAGGGCCGCGACAAGACGGGAAAAAAAAAGGGACCCAAACACGCCTTCTCCCCTCACCCGTCTTGTCCGACGCAATGATGGTCGCCGACCCGAGCGACTCGATGATGCTCGTGCGCTTGATCAGCACCTGCCGCTCCTTCAGGCGCAGCGCCGTCAGCGACAGCAGCGAGGTGACGGTGGCGGGCAGGCCCTCGGGCACGTTGGCGACGATGACGAGGATGAAGCCGTTGACAAAGGCGGTCAGGGGGCTGATGCGGCGCTGTGGTTGTTTCGGTTGTTGATGTTGTTTGGTCGTTGTTTGGTTGTCGGTGGTGTTGTGGTCGTTGTTGGTGTTGTGGTTGTTGTGGTTGTTGTGGTTTCGTCGGTGTGGTGTTTGGGGTTGGTTTGGTGGGGCGTTTTGGGGGGGTGAGCGAGCTCGCGGAAACCAGAAACCGAAAGCGAGCGAGCTCGCGCCCAAACGGGGGGGCCGCCGCGACAGAGCGCGGGGAACAAGGCGGAGTAAAAAGGAGCGGGTTCGCCTTTCCTCCCTTCGTCCGTCTTTCCTTCGCTTCTCTCACCTGCGCCAGCCCGATGACGAACAGCGCCACCGCCACCGCCAGCGCCAGGCACGCGACAAACACCACGAGCCGGTGCACCTCGGCCTCCAGCGTGGAGCGGCCGCTGCCCCTCGTGTCAGTGGCGAGCGCCGCGATCTGCCCGATCATGGTGCGGTCGCCCGTCCGCACCACCACGCCCGTGCCGCCGCCCTGCATCACCAGGGACGAGGCGAAGGCAACGTTGCGCGCCTCGGCGGGCAAGGGGTGCCGGGCGTCGACGGTGGCGCCGACGAGGTCGGACTCCCCCGTCAGGCTGCTCATCTCCAGCTTCAAGTCCTGCGCGTGCACCACCCGCACGTCCGCCGGCACGCGGTCGCCCAGGCGCAGGCGCACCACGTCCCCGGGGACCAGGTCGGACGCGTCGACGCGGCGCTCGACCCCGCCGGCGCGCACGACCGTGCACTGGGCGGGCATCATGCGCCCCAGGCTGGCCATGACAGAGCCAGCCGAGCGCTCCTGCGCGTACGAGGTCAGCGCGGTGACTAGGACGACGGCGACCAGGGCGCTGGCCAGGATGGCGTTGGTGGTGTCGCGCGGCGTCGCGATGCCGTAGGCCATGAAGGTCAGGGCGCCCGCGGCCAGGAGCATCAGCAGCAAAGGGTTGGCCAGCTGCCGCAGAAACTTGACGATCTCGGGGGTCTCTTTCGGGGGGGTGAGGCGGTTGGGGCCGTGCTCGTGGCGGAGCGCCAGCGCGTCCGCCTCGGACAGGCCCTTCGAGGCGGCCGGGTCGGACGGATCGACGCCGGCGTAGCGCTTGGCGAGCTGGGCGAGGGTGAGCTGGTGGTCGTCGATGTCGTAGCCGCGGGCGGCCGCGAGCGCGGGGGCCTTGGGGTCGGCGGGGGCCTCGGGGTCGCCGGCGGCGCCGGTGGCTGCCGCGGGCCGGCGCCGCCGCAGCAGCCACGCCGGCAGCGTCAGCGGCGGCATCTCTCTCTCGTTTTTGCTGGAGTCTCGGCTTTCTTGTGTTGTTGCCCCTTGGTTCGAGGCGCGGCGCTGGCGCGGGATCGGGGTCTTGTCGGTCGTAAGGGGGTTTGTAGGCGGTCGTGGATCGGGAAGCGGGCACGGGCAACGGCGCGTGCGCGAAGGTAGACCAGTAAAGGAGGGCCTCCCCCTTTCTCTCCCTTTCTTTCAGGAGGCCTCTTTGATTTCGAGGCGAAGGCGCGCGCGCGCGCGGGCGGTCGACGATGGGTTTCTGTACTGAGGCGAGTGAGGCGGTCTGCAGAGGGGGGATTGGGAGCAGCGGGTTTTAAGGTTTTTTGGGAAGACTCCCCTTGTGCTTTTTTAAACGGTCCGCACAAGCAGGGCCCCGGAGGTGGGCGTGGGCGTGGGCGGCGTGTTGCCAAGTGGGGGCGGATTGATTGTGGACAGAAAGCGGGACCGAGGGAGGTGGGCGAACAAGGGCAAAACGGCGAGCGGCGGCCACGGGCGGCGAACCTGCAGCTTAACGCGTTTTGGCGGCGGCTCGTGAGTCAGCGAGAGTCATCGGTCGCTCTCTCGGCCCGCCTCGGCGCGTCGCCCTCATCCCAGGCAGCAGGAGGTCGCATCGATCGCTGAGAGGGACCTAGGGAGACCCGCGCGGCGACAGTCGGCAACACTGTGCGATCAGCAAGCATACAAAAGCGCCAACGAAAGAAGCAACGCCCGCGCCAAAGCAACCCGCCGCCGACGCCGCAGCAAGCAGCAGCGGCCCCCACCCCGCCCCCCCGCCTCTCCCCTTTAATCGCACACGTCCGGCCGCCGCGTCGTCCGCGGCAGGTGCAGCCGCTCGTCGTACATCAGCGAGTCGGCCACGTGCTCGTGCTCCTCGTCGTTCTTGCGCGCGGCGTACTCGCCCCACCAGCGCCGCAGGCTGCCGTCGTACTGCTCGCGCTTCTCCTCGACCGTGGCCTCGCCGCGGATGAGGCGCAGGAGGCTCTCAGGCAGCAGCGAGGGCTCGTGTTGTTGGGGCTCGGGGGCGGCGGCTTGCGCGGGGTGGGCGGGGGCGTTGCCGTTGGCGTTGCCGTTGGCGCCGGCGGTCGTCGCGGCCGTCGTCGCGCCGCCGCTCGTATCGGGCGCCGCCGCTTCCGGGGTTGTCATTCTTTCTCTTTTGCCTGTGGCAATCGCGAGGGCAATCGCAGCGGCCGCGCGATTTGCGCTGCAGTGGGCGAGCACAGGTGTTAGGACGCAGGGGCGCGCCTGACGCGGGCCTGACGCGGGCGCGGCGGGGCGGGCGCGCGCGCGGAAGGTGGGCCGTCAGTGCAAGCTCCCGGAAGCAACGTCTCTTCTTTTTGTACTCGACTCGTGTGCTTGATGGTTCGATCTCTCTGTGATGAGCTTGTTACGATGTGATGGTGGAAGAGCCTGGAACGAGGAGGAGAAGAAAGCGCGAAAACAGAATTCTCCCCGTCGCCGCAAGCCGTCCGTTTGCCGTCGCGCTCGCCGGGCATAAGCGCGCGACCTGCCGCTACTTTCTCCCGACACCAATCCCATGAAGCGAAGCCGGCGATGCGTCGCGCGCGGAGCGACTCATCCCCTCAATGAGCGGCTCCCCACAGGCGGCACCAGAGGCCGCCGCGCAGCAGCAGCAGCAGGTCGGAGGACGATCAGCAGGCCCTCCTCCTCCTCCTCCTCCTCCCGCCCGCGCCCTCGTGGCGGGCCGCTCATCTGATGACGCCGACGAGGCGTCCGACCCCCCTGTTCAGCCGCGCTTCCTCACTCGGCCTTGCGCGGGCTGCGCGGGCCGCGACGGCAGCAACAACAATGGTGTCGCGGCCGCCGCCGCCGACAAAACAACGACGACGGCGCCCTTGTCGTCGTGCCCGCGCTGCGGCGCCCCCGTCTGCGGCCTCGCCTGCTACCGGTCGCACGGCGGCGGCGCGTGCGCGCGCGCGTTCCGGCGGGACGAGGAGGCGGCGCAACTGCGGGGGACCCGCGCGGGGCCCGAGTCGCGGCGCGCGGTGTTCGAGGCGCTGGAGCGGCTGAGGGTGTCGGCCGAGGACGACGGCGACGTCGTGGCCTTTGGCGGCGGCGGCGGCGGCGGCGGCGAGCAGGACGATGCGGGCGGAAGTAGCGGCGACGAGGACGAGGACGAGGGCGAGGAGTCCGAGGAGGAGGACGAGGAGGAGGACGACAGCAGCGCCTCGAGCGCCTCGAGCCCCCCGCCCCCGCCCCCGCCCCCGCGGCTCGACGACGCCGCCTGCCTCGCGCGCGCGCTGCTGGCGGGCGCCGCGCTCCTGGCCGGCGAGGCTCGGGCGATCCTCCTTGAGCACGCGGAGGGGGAGGGAGGCGGAGGCGGCGGCGGCGGCAGCGTCCTTCTTACCGTCGAGGAGTGCGTGAGCATGTTGCGCGTGCAGTGCGCGTGCCTGGTCGAGGCGGCATACGCGGCGGCGGCGGTGGCGGCGGCGAAGCAAGGCAAGGCGGCGGCGGGCGAGAGCGCCGAAGGGGACGAGGCGGAGGGCGTCTTCGCGGCTGCGCGCGCTTCGTTCTTGGCGCGCGCCGCGGCCGAAGGGTTTGACGCTCGGCACGCGCGCAGCTTTCTCCGCGCGTCGTCGTACCTCGGCGGCTGGACTGGGGTGGAGGAGGGAGACGGCGGCGAGGGGCCGCTGGGGCCGGCCGCCGTCGCTGCCGCCGGCTCGAGCGACGGCCCCAGACCCGAAAATCGGCTCGAGCGACGACGACGACGACGGCGATGAGGGACATAAAGACGGGGGCGGGCGGGACAAGCCGCCGCCGCGCCCCGCCTGAATCGCGCGGCGGGCGGGCGTCCTTCTTTTACGTCTGTCCGTTTGCCATTTTGCACGTATGAAATAGAAAAACAGAAACACAAAAACACGAAAACACAATGAAAAATTGACAAATCGAATCGGTCCCATGTGGCTTCCTCTCTGGTCGTCCTTCTTCAGAGACCCGTGTGGTTTCAAAACAACCCCTCCCAACACCCACCATCATCATCACCTCCTCGCCGCCTCCGCCGCGTCGTCCGCCTCGGCCCGCTCGATCGCCCGGATCACCGCGTCCACGGGCAGGCCGTTGGCCATGGCCTCGCGCGCGGCGTCGTAGGCGCGCGCGTGCGTTCTCAGGGCGGTGGCGGCGCACCACACCGCCCACCGCGTCACCGACTGCTGCTGCGCGTCCGACAGCCGCTCCTCCGACCGCAGCAGGATGCGCTGCAGGTCGTACAGGTCGGCCGACTGCCCCATGACCTCCTCGTACCGCTGGCCCTCGGCCGCGCACCCGGCCACGGCCACGGGCGCGAGCGCGTCGACGTCGGCGCGCGCGAGCCGCCCCTCGATCAGGCGCCGGCCCATTTTCGCCTCGGCAAACGCGCTGTGCTCCTGCCCGATCGCCAGCGAGTAGCCGACCACCGGCACGCCCGCGAGGTGCCCGATCAGCACGTGCGCGGCCTCGTGGTCGACGACGCGCTGCTTGTAGTCGGGGAAGACCTGCGAGAAGCGGTCGATGAACACCTCGAGCAGGCCGGGCGCGGTCGATCCGATGGCGAGGACTATGATGGCAATGCCCCCGGATCCGTACGTCGCCCAGAACCCCCACTGGCCCGGCAGCACGGCCCCGCCGACGACCGCCATGACGCTCGTGACCCCGACGACGGCGGTCAGGAAGGTGGCGTCGTTGCGCACCGAGGGGCGCGCGATGGCGTCGGGCGCCTTGATGCCGGCCTGCCGCAGCGCGCCGGGCAGCACCGAGCGGCGCTCGTACAGGCCGCGGTTGCTCTCGTCGGCGCCGGCGCCGAAGACGGAGCCCCAGGCGGGCGCCTCGCCGGCGGCCTTGAGGGCCTTGAGGGCGTCGAGGACGTCGGAGGAGTAGGCGAGCTTCTCCGAGGGGGCGGCCTTGGCGTAGGCGGCGCACGACTCGCGCAGCTCCTCCCAGAGGGCGCCGGCGTCGGGCGCCGGGGCGGGGGCGGCGGCGGCCTCGGCGGCGGCGGCCGCGGCGGCGGAGGGGCGGCGGAGCGAGAGCGACGACGGCGACGACGCGGCGGCGCTGGCGACGGCGACGGTCGTCGTCGTCGTCGTCGTGCGGGGCACCTGGCGGCACAGCTGGGCAGCGCTCCGCGGTGACGACGACGCTGGTGTCCTGCCTGCTTGGCGGCAGGGTCCCGCAGCCGCGCCACGGCTCGATTGGAGCATCATTGCGCGATTGCGAATGGAGGGCAGGTGCTGGTGGTTTTGTGGTGTTTGAGAGAAGAGATCTCGCTAGAGGTGTGCGTTCGCGGCCGATTGAAACGCGCGATGTTGGGACTCGCAAGTGCGGACGGGTGTGGGATTCGTGGTGGTCAAGGCGGCGTGGCGCTGTTGAGCGAGCTCGCGGGATCGGACAAATTGATCGAGAGGGGAGAAGAGGAAGCGACCTCCACGGCTAGGGAGCAACAGACCCGGTTACACAGTGCCTCACTCACCTGCATACTCGGACGCGACGATCACGCGGCAGATCGCGCTCGACGCAGCACGCACACACGAGAGCGCGCGCGCGAACCAATCACCCGAAACTTGCGCCGCCCCCTCCCTTTCCCCTTCTTGACGCGCCGTCCCGTCCCCCCTGCGCCTGACCCACAACACACACCGCGACACACCGAGTGCAAGCCTACACGTCCGGCCCGTAGCATCCAAGTCTGACGAAGCCAAAGGAGCAGCAAGAGACACCGACCGACGCGCGCGCGCGCGCCGCTCTCCCGTCGCCGTCGCCGTCGGCGCGCCGCCGACGTCGGTTTTCGCGCGCAAACCAAAAAAACACACGCGCTCACAGAGAGCGCGGCAACCCCCGACACCATGGGCGTCCCCGCCTTCTACCGCTGGCTCAGCGAGCGCTACCCGAAGGTCATCGTCGACTGCGTCGAGGACGCGCCCCGCGTGCTGGGCACCGACCCGCGGACGGGCGCGCCGCTGGCCGCGCCCGTCGACACCACGCAGCCGAATCCCAACGGCGTCGAGTTTGACAACCTCTACCTCGACATGAACGGGATCATCCACCCGTGCTTCCACCCGGAGGACAGGGTGAGAGTCGGTCGAGCGTGTTTGGGGGGGGGGGGGGGGGGGGGGGGGGGGGGGGGGGGGGGGGGGGGGGGGGGGGGCGAGCGCCGACACCGTCGCGACGCAAAAAAGAGACGCCTCGCCTCGCCTCGCCTCGCCTCGCCTCGCCTCGCCTCGCCTCCTTCGTCGTCGCCTCACGTTCCTCAATCATCCTGCTACCCCTAATCCCCAAACAAAAACCAACCAAACAAACGAAACAACAACAGCCCGCCCCCACGACCGAGGCCGAGGTCTTCCTGTGCATGTTCGACTACATCGACCGCCTGTTCGCCATCGTCCGGCCGCGCAAGCTCCTCTACATGGCGATCGACGGCGTGGCGCCGCGCGCAAAAATGAACCAGCAGCGGCAGCGGCGGTTCCGGGCGGCGCAGGACGTGCAGGAAAAAGAGAGGGAGGAGGCGCGCCTGCGGGAGGAGTTTGAGCGCGAGGGGATCGCGCTGCCGTCTCCGGGCAAGAAGGCGGCCGGCGGGGGAGGGGGGGGGGGGGGGGGGGGGGGGGGGGGGGGGGGGGGGGGGGAGGCAAGGGCGCCAGCGGCAGCGGCGGGAACGGCGGAGACGGCGCAGACGGGAACGGCGGCGGCGAGAACGGCGGCGACGGCGATGGGAACGGCGGCCGCACGGAGACGTGGGACTCCAACGCCATCACGCCCGGCACGCCCTTCATGCACCGCCTGGCCGTGGCCCTGCAGTACTACGTCCACGCCCGCCTGAACAACGACCCCGGGTGGCGGGGCGTCGAGGTCGTGCTGAGCGACAGCAACGCGCCGGGTGAAGGGGAGCACAAGGCAATGGCGTTTGTGCGGCAGCAGCGTGGCCGGGCCGGGTGGGACCCGAACACGCGGCACTGCATGTACGGCTTGGACGCCGACCTGATCATGCTGGCGCTGGCGACGCACGAGCCGCACTTTGCCATCCTGCGCGAGGTGGTGTTCCAGAAGCAGCAGCAGGGGGCGCAGCAGATGCAGCAGCAGCAGGGCGCGGGCGGCGGCGCGGGCGGCGGCGCAGGCGGCGGCCAACACCACGACGCCGAGGCGGCGGCCAAGGCCGAGATCGCCCGCAAGCCCTACCAGTTTTTGCTCGTCGACGTCCTGCGCGAGTACCTGTCCCTCGAGCTGAAGGTCCCCCGCTGCCCCTTTCCGTACGACCCCGAGCGCGCGCTCGACGACTTTGTCTTCCTGTGCTTTTTCGTGGGCAACGATTTCTTGCCGCACATGCCCACCCTGGAGATCCGCGAGGGGGCGATCGACCTTATGATGCGCGTCTACAAGCGCGAGCTCCCCTCCCTCGGCGGTTACCTGTGCCGCGGCAGCAGCGTGCACCTGGGCCGCGTCGAGGCCTTCGTGCAGCGCGTGGGGCAGTTCGAGGACGCCATCTTTGCAAAGCGCATGCGCCTGCTGCAGCGACAGCGCGGAAGGGTGCTGCAGCAGCGCGCGGGCGACGCGCGCGCGAAGGCGGCGCGGGCGGCGGCGGCGGCGCGGGGTGACGGCGGCTTCATGGGCAGCAGCCGCGAGGGCGCGGGAGGCAGCCGGCGCATGCACTTTGCGTCCGAGGCGGCGCCCGGGCCCGAGTACCTGGCGCGGGCGGAGGCGGCGGGCGAGCTGGTCGCGGCCAAGGACCGGGCCAAGCCGTCGATGGCGTTTGTGGGCGCGGCGGCCTCGGCGCGCGCGGCGGCGGCCAAGGACGGCGCGGCGGCGGGCGCGCCGCCCGCCGCGGCCCCGCTTCCTGCCGCCGCCGGCAACAAGTCGGCCGCCTCCTTGCTGCGGGCCAAGCTCGCGTCGGCGTCGTCCCTGAAGAAGGAGGAGCAGGCGGACGGGGAGGGCGGGGCGGCGGCGGCGGGCGAGGCCACCCCGCCGGCCAAGCGCGCCAAGGTCGAGGGCGGGGCGGCGGCGGCGGCGGCGGCGGAGGGCGACGAGGGTGCGGCGGCGGCGGAGGCGGCGGCGGCGACCAACGGCGGCGGCGGCGGAGTCGCGTCGGCCGGCAACGGCAACGGCGGCGGCTCCGCCACGCCCGCCACGGCCGGCATCTCGGACTCGCTGGTGATGGGCGTCGTGGCCGGGGGCGACCTGGTCGACAGCCTCGCGGAGGAGGAGGAGAAGGAGCGCGCGGCGGCCGAGGGCAGCAGCGGCAGCGGCAGCGAGAGCGGCGGCGGCGCCGAGGGAGCGGGCGACGCCGACGAGGACGACGATGCGGCGGGCGCCGGGGCCGCCGCCGCCGCGCGCCGCAAGCGACTCGAGGGCAAGGAGGTCGCGGCGGCGGGCGCGGGCGCGGGCGCCCCCAAAAAGGGCGGCGGCTCGCGCAAGCGCAAGGCCGCCGCCGCCGCCTCCGCCGAGGCGGCCGCGAAGGAGGAGGAGCAGCAGGAGGACGCCGCCTCGCGCGCTGCGCGCGAGGAGGCCGACCTCTTTGCCTTCAAGCGGCGCCTCGAGGACACCCTCCGCGACAAGGGCGACCGCTTCGACGAGTCGGTCGCCTCCGAGCAGAAGGTGCGCCTGGGCGAGGCCGGCTGGAAGGGCCGCTACTACAGCGAGAAGCTCGGCGCGCCGGCGGTGCCGGCGCCGCTGGCGCTCGTCGGCGGAAACGGCGGCGGAATCGGCGGCGACGCCTCTGCGGCGACGGCCGCGGCCGCCGCGCAGCAGGCCGTCGTGGCCGACGTCGTGCGCCGCTACGTCGAGGGCCTCTGCTGGGTCATGCGCTACTACTACGACGGCGTCGCGTCGTGGCGCTGGTACTACCCCTACCACTACGCGCCCTTCGCGTCCGACATCAGGGGCATCGCGGGCCTCGACATTCAGTTCGAGCTCGGCGAACCCTTCGCCCCGATGAACCAACTGATGGGCGTGCTTCCCGCCGCGAGCGCGCACTGCCTCCCGCCCTCGCTCCAGCCCTTATTCACGGACCGCGACTCGCCCATCCTCGACTTTTACCCGGACGACTTTGCGGTGGACATGAACGGCAAGCGGTTCGCGTGGCAGGGCGTGGCGCTCTTGCCTTTTATCGACGAGGGCAGGCTGCTCGGCGCGACGGCGCCGCTGCTGGCGGCGCTGACGGGAGAGGAGGCATTCCGCAACTCGACCCGGTCGGACGTGCTCTACGTGCACCGGACGCACCCGCTGGCGGCGGCCGTGGAGGCGATGGCGGCGGCGGCGGCGGGCAAGAAGGGCCCCGGGAAGAAGGGTGGAAAGGAGGAGGAGAGCAAGCGGCGGGCGGGCAAGCAAAAGAAGAAGAAGACGGCCAAGAAGGGCGAGGGAGGCGCTTCCGCCGCCGACGGCGAGAAAAAGGACGACGACGACGGCGGCGACGACGACGGCGACGACGACGACGCCCCCGATGCCGTCCCCATTGACACCGCCGCCTCCCGCGGCGTCAGCGGCTTCCTCATGCTCCCCCAGGGCGGCGATCCCTGCCCCGCCCGCGTCCGCGCGCCCTTTGGCCTGGGCGACGACGTCGCGCCAAACGGCGTCGTCGCCGCCGCTTACGCGCTGCCGCCGCCCGAGCCGCACCAGCCGCGGCTGCTTCCGGGGACGCGGCCGCCCGAGCCGACAGTCGCGGCTGAGGACCTGCCGCGCGACAAGCCGCTGTGGCACGAGGAGCAGATGGGCCACGGCGGCGGCGGGGGGCGCGGGGGCGGCGGCGGGCACCGGCACGGCGGCGGGCGCGGCGGCGGCGGCGGGTTTGGCGGAGGCGGCGGCGGCGGCGGCGGCGGCGGGCACCACTACCACCAGCAGCAGCAGCAGCAGCAGCAGCAGGGGTACCCCTCCCACCCGCACCAGCAGGGCATGGACCGCGGCGGGTACGCTTACGCCAGCGCGTGGGCCGGCGGCCCCGGCGGCGGCGGCGGCGTGGCGCAGCAGTACTGGCAGCCGCAGCAGCCGCAGCAGCAGCAGCAGCAGCAGCAGGCGGGTGGCGGCGGCGGCGTCGGCGGCGGGTATGGCTACGGCGCGCCGCCGCACCAGCCGTACGCGGGCGGGGCCTACGCACCTCCTCCCTACGGCTACGCCCCGCCCCCGCACGGGTACGCCCCGCCGCAGACGCAGCAGCCGCACTGGGGCGGGCAGCAGCAGCAGCAGCAGCAGCCGCCGTACGCGGCGCCCTACGCGGGCGCGCCGCCGCCGCCCGGCGAGCAGCAGCAGGCCGGCGGCGCCGGCGCCGCGCACCACCAGGCCTACTTTTACCAGCACCAGCAGCAGCTCCAGCAGCAGCAGCAGCAGGGGCAGCAGCAGCAGGCGCCCGGGTCGTCGAGCTTCTACGCCGCCATGCAGCCGCAGCAGCAGCAGCCGTACGGCGCCGCGTTCTACGGCCCCGGCGGCGCCTACGCCGGGCCGCAGGGAGCAGGAGGCGGGGCGCCGCCGCCGCCGGCGAGCATCGCCTCTCAGGCGCCGGGCGGCGGCGGCGGCGGCGGCTCGGGCAACCGGTTCGCGGCGCTGCAGCAGCGCGCGCCGCCGCCGCGCCCCTACCCACAGCAGTAGAAAAGAAACAGCGGGCATGTAACCGATTGACGTTTTGTTGTTGTGATCTCTCGGCGCTCTCGGGCGCGCCAGACGCGTCTTTGGAGGGGGCGGGCGACGCCGCCGCCCGACAAGAAAGCGGGAAGCGCTCGCGCGCGCGCCGCCGGACAAAGAGAGTAAGCGGAGAGGTTGGTTCCATGGCGGTCAGTTTTCATCAGAATATGTTCTCGTCGTCGAGCAGGGGGTTGATCGGATGGATCCACAGCACGACAAAAGAAAAATGAACAAAAACAACAGGTTCAGAGAAGCTCCTCACCGCGCTGAGGCGACGCGCCGGCGGCCAGCGGCGGCGGTCGCGGCGGCAGGCCTGCCACCGCCGACGCCGCCGCGGCCGCCCCCCTCGCCGCCGACACCCTCAGGCTCGGGGGCTGCAGGCGCTGCGCCGGCAGCGCCGCCGCGGCAGCAGCCGCGTGCCCGTTGGCGAGACCGAGGTCGAGGCCGCCGCCGCCCGCGGGACCCGAGCGGCCGCCGTTGTCGCGCCCCCCGCCGCCCAGCGCCGCCGCGCCCGCGGCGAGCGGCGCCGCCGCCTCGCCCCACGCCCCCCCGCCCCCGCCTCTCCGCCGGCCCGACGAAGACGAAAAGAAGACGCCCAGCAATCCCCCGCAGCACCCGCGCCTCCCGACCCCCTCCGCCTCGGCCGCCGCCCGCCGCGCGTACATCCGCACCACGGGCCGCGACGCCGCGTCCGCGAAAAACGCCGCGGCCAGGTTTGCCCCCATGAGCGCGAGCAGGGCGCCGCGGACGCGAGGCGTGAACGGCGGCTCGTCTCCGACGAGCTGCTCGACCCCTTTTGTGAAGGCGTCCGCCCGGAAAAGCGAGTAGAGCAGGAATGCGAGCTGCGCGAGCATGCTCAGCACCATGCCCGGGTTGGTCCACAGAGGGCGGCGGTGCGGCCGCCCGCGGTTGAAAACGAGCGCCAGAACCAGGAATTGCGCCAGGCACGTCAGATAGATCACGCTGGTCTCGGGCGCCACGATCGTCTTTAGGTCGGGCGTCCCGCGCGTGGGCGGGTAGCCCCCGGGCGACGCGCGCAGCAGCAGGAGCGCCGCGACCTGGAACGCGGCGACCACGGCCAGCTGCGCGACCGTGGCGACCAGCAGCGGCGCGGACACAACGCGGCCGGGAGGCTTTTCGGCGGCCAGGCCGTCGCTCCTCGGCCGCGTCCTGCCCATGAGCGCGGCCAGCACCGTGATGAACAGCAGGTCCTGGACCATGTACATGTTGTTGCCCATCATGAGGCCGTGGGTGTAGAGGAGGTTGGTCGCGAAGGCCTGCGCCATGGCGTAGCCCACCACGAACTGGAAGATCTGGTGGGTGGCCACCAAGGCGCAGCGCCCCTCGCCCACCACGGTCAGCATGCAGGCGACGGTCTGGGCGCGCGAGGTCATGGGGGCTGTTTGTTGTTTTGTTTGGTGGGTTGTTGTTTTGATGTTTGTTGTTTGTTGTTTTGATGTTTGGTGGGTTGTTTTGTATTTTGGTGGGTTGTGTTTTGGTGGGTTGTGTTTTGGTGGGTTGTTGTTTGGGTGGGTCGTCCGGTTTGGCGTCATTTTTAGGTGGGGTGGTTGGTTTTGGCGTCGTCGATTCGGGCGCCGCCGGAACGGCGCGAGAGAATGAACAAACGACGGAAAGCGATAAAAAGCGATGACAACTCACCGGCGACCGACGCCTCGGCCTCGCAAAGGGAGACGCCCACGTGCGCGGCCTTCAAGGCGCCGCAGTCGTTGGCGCCGTCGCCGCAGAAACCGACGTGCAGGCCCAGCGAGCGGTGCTGGGAAGGGACGGATCCGCCGCCTCCGCCGCCGCCCGCCGCGCCCGTGCCGTCGTCGCCAAGCCCGCCCCCCTCCTCCTCCCCCTCGGGCCCGGGCTCCCTCAGCCCGTCGCCCAGCAGCAGCATCAGGTCGCGCTTGTTGTCCGGCGACATGCGCGCGAACACGCACGCCCGCCGCAAGACAGCCTCGAGCAGCGGCGGGTCGGGGCAGTCGAGCAGGCGGGAAAAGCCGGCGCCCGTCACCGCCACCTCCACTTCGCCCGAGAGCGCCCGCGCCACGCAGGCGGCGCGGTCGACGAGCGACCCCTCCTCGAGCGAGCCGTCCGGGTGGAGCACCGACAGGCGGTGCGGCGGCGGGGGGGGCGCAGCTGCTGCTGCTCCTGTCGGGGCGCCCGGCGCCTGGTGCGGGGGCGCCGCGGCGCGGGAGAGGTCGGCGAACGAGTCGGCGGCGGTGCCCGAGGTGGCGGGCGCGGCCGGCGGCGGCGGCGGCGAAGGGCCGCGCCCGCCGCCGCCACCGCCGCCGACGGGCGGCGCCTTGCCGCCGCCGCCTGCGGCGCCCGCGGCGGGCGCGGCGGGCGGCGCCCCGTCCACCAGCAGCACGGACCTCTCGGCCGGCAGGATGCCGCACTGGTGCGACACGCTCACCGCCGTGCGCACGTGGTCCCCCGTCACCATCGCGCAGCGCACCGAGGCCGCGCGCAGCTGCGCCACCACCGCCGCCGAGTCGGGACGCAGCGGGTTGGCCATCACGGCCAGGCCCACGAGGCGCGGGCGCGCGCGGGCCTCGAGCTCGGCCTGCGAGGCCGAGGCCACGAAGGCGAGGAGGTCCTCCGCATCTTCTGTGGAAGGGAGCGCGGCCGTTTTGCCGCCGCCGCCGCCGCTTTTGCCGTCGCTCTTGCCGCCGGCGACGTCCTTGCCGCCGCTGTCGTCCTTGCCGCCGCCGCCGCCGGGGCGCCCCCCGCCCGTGAGGTCCCCCGCGGCCAGCGCCAGGACGCGCAGGCCCTCGCGCGTGAATCCCCCGAGCACGGCGTCAAAGTCGGCAGGGACGGAGAGCGGGTCGACCAGGGCGCGGATGGCCTCGGGGGAGCCCTTGGCGTAGAGGATCAGGGTCGGGCCGGCGGCGGCGGCGGCGGCGGCGGCGGCAGGGGCGCCAAAGCCGCCGCCGCCGTTGGCCTCTGCCGCCGCCGGCGGGCGCGGCACGCGCACGACCACCGCGTTCCTCTGCAGCTCGGCCGAGAACTCGAAGCGGCGCACGACGGCGTGGCTGGCGTCGACGGTGGGGGCGGTGCCGGGCGGGGCGGCCCAGCTCTGGACGGAGGCCGGGTCCAGAAGGGTGGGGGCCGTCGAGGCGGCAGGGCCGCCCGCTGCGCCGTCGTTGTCGTTGTCGGCGGCGGCGGGGGCGGCGTCGGCGGCGGCCGGAGCGGCGGCGGCGGCGGCCCCGCCGCCAAAGGCCGACGCCGAGGCGACGGCGTCGACTGCCACCAGGCCGCGGCCGTAGCCCCCGCTCCCCCCGCCGAGCACCGTCGGCGACGCGGGGTCCCCCCTCCACGCAGCCGCCGCCTCGAGCAGGTCCGCCTCGTCCAGCAGCACGTGCGCCGGCGGCGGCGGCTTGCCGCCCGCGGACGCGGCGGAGGCGGCGGCGGCGGCGGCGGACGCGGCGGCGGCGGCGGCCATCGCGGCCGCGGCCCGAGCCGCCTCCAGCTCTGCCGCGTGCGGCCGCGACCCGTGGTGCGAGCCGTCGTACAGGCCCCACCCGGAGGCGGCAAAGAGCTTCTGGTCGAGCGGGTCGCCCACGATCGTGCCGTCGGCCAGGCGCGCGAGGCCGTGGCACGTCGCGAGCAGGGGCGGCAGCGCCGCCGGCAGCAGCCCGGGCTCGGCGCTCGCTGGGCCAAAGCGCGCGTGCCCGGCGCCGGCGCCGCCGGCAGACGCCGCCGCCGCCGCCGCCGCCGCTCCTCCTCCTGCGCCCTCTTGCTGCTCCTGCTGCTGCTGCTGTGGGTGGTGGTGGTGTCCCGCCGCAAAGAGCCCCCCCGCCGCCCCCACCGCCGCCCCCCCGAGCACCACCACGGGCACGATGGCCTGCAGCTCCAGGCCCTGCTGAGTCAGCGTCCCCGTCTTGTCGAAACAGACGACGTCGAGCTGCCCCGCCGCGGTGGTGGCCCCCGGGCTGGTGACGAAGACGTCCTTTTCTTTCAGGCGCGCGACGCTGAACACCGTGGCGATGGTCAGGCAGGCCGGCAAGGCGGGCGGCACGGCGATGGTGACCATGTCGAGGAAGCGCGTGGCGATGCGCGAGGCGGGCGCGCCGATGAGCGCGAGCGCGATCGCCGCCCACACGAAGAGCAAGAGGCAGGCCGCCAGCATGACGCCTATGAAGCGGAGCGAGTCGCCGACAAACGCCTCGCCGTGCTCCTTCGGATGGAGGATGGAGCGCAGCAGGGCCCCCTTGGCCGAGTAGAAGCGCGTGCGCACCACCACGGCCAGGGCGAGGTCGTCGCCCGGGTCGGGCAGGCCCTCGGCGCCGGCCGTCGCTGCGCTATTGCAGCCACTACTGTTGCCGCCGCCGCCGCCGCCGCCCGTCCCGCCGCTGCCGCCGCCAAACTTTGCCTGCGCCACGCACGTCCCTCCGTACAGGGTGCACGCCGGGTTGCGGTCGGGAGAGTACCCCAGGCCGTCCGAGAGCGGGCCGTACGCCACCTTGCGCACGGGCACGCTCTCGCCCGTCAGCATGTTTTCGTCGACGATGGCCTCCCCCCGTAGCAAGACGCAGTCGCAGGGGAGCACGCCGCGTCCGACGGCGACGACGTCGCCGGGGACGAGGTCCTCGGACGACACGTCCACCCAGCGCAAGGGCACGGCGCCCGAGGCCAGGGCGGCGGCGGAAGAGCCGAGGGAGGGCGAGGCGGCGGAGGAAGAGGGGGAAGCAAAGACGCCGGCGAACCCGGCGCCGCCGCCGACGACGCCGAGCGCGCTGCCGCCGCCGTCCGCCCGCCTCAGCGCGAGCGCCCTCCCCCTGTGCCGCGCGATGCCGGCCAGCCGCGCGCTGTTCGAGTGCGCCTCCATCGACCCGGTCACGATGCTGAACCACGTGATGGCCAGGATGCACGCGGCGTAGGACCAGTAGCTGTCGCCCGCGACCCACACCACCACGGAGAAGTATTGGAAGACGTAGAAGGGGTGCCACATCTCGTCAAACACCAGGGAGGCGAGAGGGCGCACGGGCACGACCATCGCGTTTGCGCCGTAGCGCAGGCGTCGCCAGGCGAGGGCCAGGCCGGTGGGGCCGCCCCAAAAGGGGCCGCCGTCGGCAGGCGCGGCGGCGGGCGCGCCGGCGGCGGCGGGCGCGTCGACGAGCGAGAGGGCGCGCCGGGCGGCGGTCATGCCGCCGGAGGCGGGCGCGCGGCGGGCGAGGGCGTCGGCGGCGCGCCTGAGGCGGGCGTTGAAGCCGCGGGGGACGTCCGGGACGGGCAGGAAGGTGGCGTGCGGCGGCGAGTAGAAGTAGCGGTGGCAGCGGTGGTCGATCAGGCGCTCCCCGGGTTGGGGGTCGCCGCCGCTGCCATGGCCGCCGCCGTCCATGCCGCCGCCGCCGCCGCTCATGCCGCCGCCGCCGTTTGCGCCGCCGCCGCCGCCGCCCCCCGCCCCCCTGCCGCCCCCGGGCGCCCCCCTCGCGCCCGCGGGCGGCGCCAGCAGCTCCACTCGCTCGAGCGCCGACCGCCCGTCCCGCAGGGTCACGCGCACGTGCGTGGCGGCCGCCAGCGGGCAGCGCGCAAGGCCGAGCGCGACCCGGAGGCGGGGGGACCACCGGCACAGCAGCAGCGAGGCGCCGAGGGTGAGCAGGCCGAGCAGGGCGTAGAGGAGGCGCTTGAGGGGGGGCTCGTTGTACCCCTCGAAGGAGAGGACGTCCTGTGATTGTTGGTTAAGTTTTGGGTGGGTTGTTTTGGGTTGTGGTTGGCGTGTTGCGTCGGGGGCGGCGGCGTCAGCGGCGATGGAAAACGGGCAGAAACGCGGGGGGCGGGGGGCGGGGGGCGGCAGGGCGCGCGCCTGAGAGATGGTACGACTTGCGAAAGCGGCATTCCCGCCTTGCAGACCTCGTCCTCGCCCAAGAAGATGTCGCCCTCGGCCAGGGGCGCGGGCCCGGCCGCGGGCACGATCAGAGGCGCCCGCCCGGACGCGGCGAGCTCGAGCTCGAGGCCGCCGCCGCCGCCGCCGTTGGCGCGGCTGACGCCGAGACCGCCGGGCGCGCTCCGGTCCTTGGCGGCGGCGCCGTCGGCACCGTCGGCGCCCGTCGGCACCGCCCCGGAGATGGGCGGCACGGCGAAGGGATTGCCGGACGCCATCCACGTGTTCGTCTCTCGCGCGGGGCCAAAGACGGGCGGGAGGGAGGGACGCGGACGAAACTCGTCCTCCCTCCTCTCCTCCTTCTTGGCGCCCGCAGAGGGAGAGAGAGAGAGAGCAACGCCTGGGGCTCGGGGACCAATGCGAGGAGAGCGCAAGAGGCGAGAGCCGCCAGGCCCTGCTTGGGCCTAGCCGCGCTCGCCCTGCATCGGCCCGCGATTGCTTCTCTCTTTCTGGCGTCCGACAGTTGAGAAACGGTCTGTCGCGCGCGCGCAAAGGTACTGAAACGACTGATCAAGGATCCGTGTGCTTGTCGTCGTTGTCTTCCGACAGGGGATTGGGCGAGCGGGGGATGTGACGCGTCGCCGCACTGACGAACCACGCTCGTTTGGACGTCGCGCGGAGCGCGCGCGGCGTCGGCGTCGCTCGTTTGCTTGCTCGCTCGTCTCACCTCGGCGCGGTCATTCTGCCGCGGCGGCGCTTTCGCCTGGAGCGGGGCCAGGCCCGTGATGCCCACAGGCCCCGTCACGGCGAGGGCCACCAGCGCATCGTCGTCGCCGTCGTCCTCGTCCCAGGGATGGGTGAAGAGCAAGGGCGGAGAGGGGGAGCGTGACGCGCCGCTCGACGCGGCCGACGCCGACGCCGACACCGACGCTCGCCGTCGCCGACGCCCGGCGAGCAGCGGCCGCGCCGTCCCCGCCTCCTCATCTCCCTGCTGCTGCCCGCTCCTCATGCCACCGCGCTTGAAGCGCGCGCGCGGGGCCGGCCCAGTCCCTGGCAGCCTCCTTCTCGGGTCACGATCGGGGGCGGGGTGTTTGCGTGGCGTTTGGAGGACGCCGATACGCCGACGTTCACGTGGTTCGCTGTCAGTGGGCGCGAGGGTTGGTGGAGCCCGGCAAAGAGAGGGAGAGACAGGGGTCTCTAGTGTTGGACACGGCAAGCAATGAATGGGGCCAGCGAACGCTGCGGCTCAGCTCGTACCCCAGAACGACCGCGACGACGCCCCAACAAAAAAAGGCGGCGAGTCGGGCGACACGCGGCGTCGGCGTCTCGTCGCCCCTTCGTCTCTGCGCCCTGCCCTGTCAATTGCTCGCAGAACTCCAGAACGCCCCTGTCAAAATCCCAAGTCACAAATGGGGAACGCCGCCCTGCGCGCCAGCAAGACCCCGCCGATCGACGCCAATCCCCCGCCCAGCGCATCGAACGCGTCGAGCGACGAAGGAGGTGGCACCACGACCAATCGCCCCACCACGACCGCGGCCATGGCCGGCCCTGGCGCGCCCTGGCGCGCGCTGATCGAGAAGAGCCTCGCGCGCAACCGCGTTCTGCCCAACGCGCGCTACATCCAGGTCGCCACCGTGCGGCCGGACGGCAGGCCATCCAACCGCACCGTGGTCTTTCGGTGCGTCGCGCTTCCGTCGTTGCGTCGTTTTCCGTGGCGGCGGCGGAGGCGGCGCGCCCCCGCTCCGTCCGGTTCCTCGCGCTTCTCCTCCTCTCTCTCCCTCTCTCTATCCAATCTCTCTCTCCCTCTCTCACACACACACACAAACGTCCCCTCGTCCCCCCTCTCGACGCCGACCATCACCACAAAAAACAGCGGCTTCCTGAGCGCCAGCGGGCCCGCGGGCGCCGCCGCCGCCGCCGCCGCGCCCGTTGCCGCGGCCTCTGCCGACGCCCTCACCATCGTGACCGACGCCCGCGCCAACAAGGTGGGCGAGTGCGCGCTCAACCCGCGCGCCGAGGTGTGCTGGTACTTCCCCAAGACGCGCGAGCAGTTCCGGGTGTCGGGCACCTTGGAGATCGTGGGGCCCGCCGCGGCGCCACAGGCGGAGGGAGAGGGAGCGCAGGGCGGCGACGCGCAGGCGCCGCCGGCGGCCTCCTCGTCCTCGTCGCGCCTGGCGCTGCTCCACGCGGCGCGCGAGGGCGCGTGGCTGCGCATGTCCGAGGCCGGGCGCGAGCAGTTCTTCTGGCCGCACCCGGGCCAGCCGCGCCTCGGCGACGACGAGGCGGCGTTTGCGTCGGAGAGCGGAGGCGCGAGAAAGACGGCAAGAGGAGGCGGCGCGCCGGCGGCCGCCGACGCGCCGCCGCCGCCGCCGCCGCCGCCCGTGCCGGCCACCTTCTGCCTGGGCCTGCTCGAGGCGGACGAGGTGGACCACGTGCGCCTGACGACCAACCGGCGGACGCGGTACGTGCTGGGCGGCGGCGGGGAGTGGTCCGTCGAGGAGGTCAACCCCTAGAGAAGCGATCAAGGCTGAAATGAAATGAAATGAAATGAAATGAAAAACGGGACTGGCGCTAATTCGATCGCTGCTCCCCCTTGTCGGGCGCGGGGTCGGTTCCTCCGCCGCCGCCGCCGACGACGGCGGCGGCCGCCGCCGCCTCCCCTCCTGTCTCTTCTCCTCCCCCGCCCCCCTCTTTCGTCGTCGCGCCCCCCTGCCCCCCGCCCGCCGCCCCCGCCGGCGGCGCCCCGAACGCCCGCAGCAGCGGCGCGTGGTACTCGGCGCTCTGCGGCGTCGACGTCATGCATTTGAAAAATCCGACAAAATCCGGCTTGCACGCCTCGACAAAGTCCTCCTTGTGGAGCCTGCGGCAGGACGACCACGCCCGGTGCGCTTCGGCGCAGGGGCCCGCGCCGACGTAGGCGCAGATGGGGCAGCCCTTGTCCGGGTCGTCCTCGTCGTCGCCCTCGGCGTTGTCCTCGGCGGCGGCGGCGGGGGCGGGGGCGTCGCCGTCGCTGGGCGCGGGCGTCGCCGCCGCAGGCCGCTGATCGGCGTCGCCACTTGCTGCCGCATCTTTTGCTGCAGCTGCTGCTGCTGCTGCTGCATCTGCTTCCGCGGGAGGAGGGACCTGGGGTTCAGCGCTCGTCATATTTGCAGGCGGATTGACAGAGGCAGGAATGGCGGGCAGAGAGGGAGGATCGGTGGACGGAGCATTCCCCCGAGCTTTTTTGGTGGTTGTTGTCGATCCGTTTTCGAGGGGTACAAATGGAGGGCGGCTGCTGTCCGTTTGTCCGAGGGCAATGCACTGATGGCGCACAAGCACGATGTCGGATGACTAGTTGGTTAGGCGCGGATCGCTTGCCGCAGCGCTCTTGAGAAAAAGGCGCGACGTCCGGGACGCCGCCCCCGACGCGCGGCGTCGACGCCTGTTGATCGGCCGCGCGCATTCACAACTCCCCCTCTTTCAAATACGCAATGGCCACCCCCTTCGACGACCTCCCCGCGCTCACACGCGCGCAGGCGCCACCGCCCAAGAAGCGCGAGCGCGAGGAGGAACGACCGGAGCAAGAGGATGAGGAAGCGCAGCCAGCACCGGGACCCCCCCCGGATGCGGTGGGAGCCTCACCCGCGGCGCCACGCCCCCCTCCCAAACAGCCGCGCCGCGAGGAGGACGGGGACGACGTCGGTGCCGCGCTGGCGCGCCTCACGCCGCACCTGCGCTCGGCGGCGCGCGTCGCGAAAGCGGGGCCGCTGCTGCGCCAGCTGCTCGACGGCGACGGCCTCGACGCCGCGCGCCACTCCGCCGGCGCCTTTGGCGCCATTGCCGCCGCCTTCGCCGACCCGTCGCTCTTCCTCTCGGCCCCCGCCGGCGCGCGCCTCGAGTACGCGAGGATCGCGCGCAGCGCGCAGAGGGCGAGCGAGGGCGCTCTCGGGTGGCCAAAGCGAGGCGGCGGCGGCGACGGCACCGGCACTGCAGCGGCCACCTTCGTGTCCGAATGCGTCGGCGCTTGGGCGCTCTTGAGGCTCGAGCTTTTGAGCGCCGAGGACGGGTTTGCGCTGGGCCGCGCGCTGGGAAAAGTCAGAGCGCTGGTGGCCGCGCTGCCCGCGTGGCAGGAGGGGGACGAGGTGGAGGAGGATGAGGAGGAGGCAAAGGAGGCAAAGGAGGAGGGCGCCGAGGCAGCGGCGGCGGGGGCGACGGCGGGCGCGACGGCGGCGGCGGACGCGAAAGCGACGCCGGCCGCGTGCGCGTTGCGGTGGCCGCCCCGCCCGGGGGCCGTGCTGCTGCTGCGCCGGCGCGCCGCCCTCGACTGCGCCCTGTGCGCCCGGGACCACGTGCACGGCGCCAAGGCCTGGGCGGCCACCGCCGTCGAGATGGCGCTCGAGCACGTCGCCGCCGCCGCCGCGGGCGCGGACGCGGGCGGCGGCGGCGGCGGCAGCGGCGGTGGCAAGGGGGGCAAGTTTGCGCCCGGCGCGCAGCGCGACGAGGCGCTCGCCCTGCGCTCGTTCGTGTCGGCCAAGCGCGCCGCGCGGCGCGCCGGGGGGCAAGGAGGGGGCGCGGGCGCGGCTGCCAAGGACGACCGCGGCGCGTTTGAGCGCGCGACGGCGCAATTCGCGGCGGCGGGCAACGTCTCTGCGCGCGGCAGCGTGGGCCGCGGCGTGGGGGCCGGCGCCTCGGCGCCCTGGCTAGGGTAGCGATACCGTGGTTGTATGACATATAAACATGACATAGCAGACTCGTTATTTCCAGGTCGACCCTTGATTTTGTTCTAACAGCGCGCGTAAGAGAGCTTCAGCAGCAGCGGTCCCCTTTGCAGCCCGGCGGCGCGGCGACCAGAGCGGCGGCGGCAGGCGCGGGCGCTGCGGAGGGCGGCGGCGGCGGGAGCGCGATCCGCCGCACGAGCGCGTGCTGCCGCACGCGCACGCCGGCCAGCGCGAGCAGGCGCCGCGAGGCGGCGTACACGGCGTCCTCGGGCGACATGTGGGGCGGGTAGTGGTGCTGCGGCCGCTGAGCGTGGGCGTCCTGGTCGCCGCCGCCGCCGCCGCCACCGCCGCCCACGTCGTCCGAGCCTGCCGGCGGCGCCGCCGCCGCGACTGCGCCCGCCGCCGCCCCTCCGTCCCCCTCCCGCTCCCCCTCCTCCTCCTCCTCCTCCTCGCCGCTTCCCGCCAGGCGCGCGGCCATGGCCGCGGCGTCCGGCGCGTCGGCCTTGCCGTCCTCCTCGGCCGCGAAGCGCGCGAGGGCCGCGTCGGCAGAGCGCGCGTCGGCGGCGGCGTCGGCGGCGGCGGCCAGAACGACGCGCGCCGGCCCCGCCGCCGCCGCCGCCGCCGCCCCCGCCGTCTTTTGCGGCGACGGCTTGTTCTCGTGGAAGACGACCTCGGTGATCCCGGCCTGGATGAGCAGCTTGGCGCACTCGTTGCAGGGGAACATGGTGACGTAGATGCGCTGTTTTTCGTGCATTGGTTTTGATTTTTGCGTTTGTGTTTGTGTGGGTTGGCGGCCGGCGGTTTGGGTGTGAGCGAGGGGCGGCGGGCGGCGAGCGACGCAAAAAAATCCGACCCCAAAACACTCAAAACACAAACTCACCGCCCCCTCGACGCGCCCCGCCGCGTGGTTGGTGTTGAGCAGCGCGTTGGCCTCGGCGTGCACCACGTAGGGGTACTTGGTCGCCAGCGCGCCGGTGCCCGCCGCGCCGCCGACCGAGCCGCCGCCGCCGCTCCCGCCTGGCGCGCCGCCGCCACCCGCGCCGCCGCCCGCGCCGCCCGCCCGCGCCTTCTTCGCCCAGGGAAGGTCGCTGTCGCTGCACCCGCGCGGGAAGCCGTTGTACCCGATGCCCAGGATGACCTGGCGCCCGTCGACGATGCACGCGCCCACCTGCTTGTTCGGGTCCTTGGATCGCTCCGCGGACAGGAAGGCGACGGCCATAAAGTAGTCGTCCCAGCTGAGGTAGCCCGAGCGCGGGCGGGGGTCGTAGGGGTCCGCGCGGCCCTGGGCGCGGCCGGGTGGTGGTGGTGTCGGGGAGATAAGAGGGAGCGCGGAGGGCGCGGGCGGAGCGGCGGCGACGGCGAGGGCGCACGGCGGCGGCGGCGCGGCGGTCGCAGTCGCGGCCGGGGCTTGCGCTTGTCGCCCACCTCCTCCTCCTTGCGCGGCCACCGCCGCTGCCGCTGCCCGCGCCGCCTCTGCCGCCATGGCCGCTGCTGCCGTGGCGGCCGCCGCGGCCTCGGCGGCGACCGACGCCGCCAGGTGCGCGCGGCGGGCGGAGGCCGCCGCCGCCGCCGAGGCGTCGCTCGCGCTGCCGTCGCCGTCGGCTGTCGTCGCCGTCGTCGAGGGCGGCGATGTCGCCGAACCGCGCGCCGCGCGCAGCCTCAACGCGAGGAGCGCGACGGCCGCCCCTCCCGCGGCGCACGCGGCGCACGCCACCGCGAATGCGGCCTCGGGCGACAGGCTGAGGCGCGCGGCTGGTGGCAGGCTGCTGTTTCGCGGCGCCGCTCGCTCGGGCAGCGACCAGCCGCGCCCGGCCGCCCCTGCCCCGCCCGCGCTCATTGATGGCGAGTGTTGAGCGGCAGCAGTGAGGCGTCGGCCGGTGGCTTGGGTCTTGCGTTTTTCACGTGAGAACGACGTCAAAAGTCTATTTTTTTGAATAATGATCGAGACGCGACGTGGAGGGACGATGATGCACGCAGAGGGCGCGATGATGAGGGATGCGCTAAAGAAATGATAAGGAGAGAGGGTGCGTGGTATGGCAATGGCGAGGGATTCGCGTGGTGCGCGCCTTGTATGACGAGGCACCGGCATGCTCGCAATTGTTTCGTGGGCGGCGGCGGCGCCCGTACTCGCGAAGAAAAATAAAACACTTGGGCGAGCGAAACTGTTTTTGTTGCGATGCGACATGTTTCAAGGCGAAGGGCCTAGTGGTGGTGTTGCTAGTGATTTGCTGGGCTCAAGTCCCCTGCATGTAAGACGTGCGCGGGACAAAAGGCGGGCGTGGCAAAAAGAGGAGGAGGAGCCGGAGAAGAGGAGGGCGGCCGCGGGGGGCGAGCGAGGGCGGCCCGGGGGACAAATGAGGGTCTGAGAAGAAGGAAGAAAAACAAGGATGCCTGTAATCGGCTTGATGATTCAACATGCGCGTGAAGCTTGCCGTCAGACGGGGGGAAGCGAACGAACAAGACGACAACAACGCGGGGGCGCAAGCCGCAGCGGGCGGGCTCCGTTGCCGCGCCGAGTGAAAAGTCAAAAAGTGAATCCGCGGCCCTGTCTTGCCCCCAGGAGGAGCGGGGGGGGGGGGG
>Ga0209390_10002103_pt1 | contig 36171 bp, 28 predicted proteins | sample BON01_FD_187212 | JGI IMG/M metagenome (GOLD analysis project Ga0209390, IMG submission 187212) | Freshwater microbial communities from Lake Bonney liftoff mats and glacier meltwater in Antarctica - BON-01 (SPAdes) (version 2) | ecosystem: Environmental > Aquatic > Freshwater > Ice > Glacier...
ACATAGACGTGGTGACTGCCGTTAATCCGTGCGAGGGTCCAACCTTGGGATTCGGCGAGCTTCGCCATCCTCCGGCCGGATACGGCCTTCATACCGCAACTTCAAGAACTTCGGCGGGAGAGGACTGCATTGTGGATTCGCCGGCTTCGAGCCAGCCTTCAACTGCTTCACGAAGGTTTCCTTCAAGTTCCTCGCGAGTCTCTGCTTGGGTAACGCACCCCGGAAGAGCCGGAACCTCGGCCCAGAACCCTCCTTCTTCAGCCGGGTGAATAATGGCTTTCAAAATCATGGGAGAAATCTATCTCTGGAACGTGGGTCGTGGAAGCAATGATTTGAGATTGAATGAGGCATGGAGTTCCGCGCGTTCAGTGCATGATCACATCTGCCAGCGCCGATTTGAAGCGGCGGAAACAGACGGCAAAGAGGATCACGGTGGGGATCAACGTCAGGACGGATCCGGCCATCAATGCGGCGTAGGGGAAACGCATGCTGCTGCTGTAAAGACTGGAGATCGCGACGGGCAGAGTTTGTTGTTCCGGCGATTGAAGAATCAACATCGCCAGCAGGTGTTCGTGCCAGGCCAGGACGAAGTGGATGAGTCCAAAACTGATCAGCGCCGGAAGCAGCGCGGGGAGCAGCATCCACCAAACTCGCCATTCACTGGCGCCATCGAGTTGGGCGGCTTCACGGAGCGTTGCCGGAACTTGACGGAAGATCTGCGTGAACCAGATCACGCCGAGACCACTCACCGCGCCGGGAAGAATGACGCCCCACAACCGGTCGATCAGATACAGATCATTTACCCAGACAAACAACGAGACGGCGAGGGATTGCACGGGAATGACAATCACCACCAGCGACAGGAAAAACAGGATTCTCGTGAACCACGATTTGGAATTCGCGAACACGTATCCCGCAAGCGACGTGATGATAACGGCGAGGAGCGATTGCGTGAGCGCAATGAACAGCGAGTTGAAAAACACACGCCAGAAGGGGAACCATTCTCCGCTGAGAAGGCGTTGGGCGGGTTCGAGGTCCCAGGTGGTTGGCCAGAGCTGATTCGGGTTGAAGATTTCTGTGTTCGACTTGAACGCCGCCAGCGACATCCAAATGAACGGATACGCAAACGCGATCACCACCAACACCAGTCCGCCGGTGGCCAGGAAGGACCAACGTCGGTGCGGAGGTTGATAGGTTCGTGCCATTAGAAACTGGGTCGGCGTGATCGGAAAAAGAACAGCGCGAGCAACCCGAGCAAGGCGGGCGCAACAAACAGGCTCACCGCGGCGGCCGTCCCGAATTGGGCGAAACTGAACGCCTGGTAAGAATAGTTGATCAGCAGCAAGCCCGCATCCGCGGTGCCGCCAGATCCGCCGAGCAGCACGTAGGCCCCGCTGAACATCGCGAACGCATCGACGATCAAATAGATGCACACGAAGACGATGACGTGTTGCAACAGCGGGAAGGTGACGCGCGAAAAGATTGGCCAGCGTCGACCCGTTTCCAGGGTGGCAACTTCGTAATAAACCTTGGGCAGACTCTCGCGTCCCGCCAGGATGAAAAACGTGATGAAGCCGACCCAGCGCCACGTCGCTTGAATGACGAGCGCGGGCATGATCCACGAAGGATCTTTCAACCAGTTGATCGGAGCAAATCCGAGCGGGATGACGAACCACTGATTGAGCAGACCGGCTCGACCGTGGAACACCAACAGAAACAGCAGCGCCAGCACCGCGGGCGGCGTCAGGCCGGGCAACAGGAGTATGAAAGAGAGAACGGGTTTGAGTCGTGGCCACGCACTGTGGAGCAGGGAGGAGAGCAGCACTGCCAGCGGCACGATGACAAACATGGTCGCCAGCGTGTAATTGAATGTGTTGTCGATCGCGGTTTTGAAGCGCGGATCGTCGAGCAGCATTTGGTAGTTCTCAGCACCGACGAAATCCGGCTCACCAAATATGGCGTTGGAATGAAGGCTCATGTTGATGCCGCCGATCAGTGGTGCCACCCAGAAGAGCGCGAAAAGCGAGAAAAACGGAACCAGCAACCAGAGGGTGGATCGGTTTCGGTTCGGCATCGGCGGAGTTGTTAACCGAAAATGAAGGCGCGGACAAGAAGATGAAAATGGGGGGCGGGCATGTGAAGGTGCAGTCCAGACGCTCCGCGAGGATCGGGGCGTCCGTATTCTGCGAAGCGTTTGGATTGCGGTGGCTTCAGCACCGCTTTTCTGCGGCAATCTCATACCATGAAGTGTCCATCGGTCTTTGGGATGCCTGATGAAACTGCGTTGGAACGCGGGTGCGTCAGCATCGCTTCCAAAGTCTGGGTGGAACAAAGCGGCGGTAAACGCGCGCGCAATCCAGACGCTCCGCGAAGTTTGAGGCGTTCATGTTCGCGGAGCGTCTGGATTGCGGTGGCTTCAGCACCGCTTTCTTGGGGTGCTGTCGCACAGCTTGGTGTCATATTGAACATGCTTCGTGACACCTCGGAAATTTAGTCCGTCTCTGACCAGATGCTGGCGTAGCAAATGGAAGGCTCGGAAAATTCCAGTTTCAGGATCTTGCCCGGATACAACTTTGCCTGAACAGAATTGGTTGTGACCGCCGTGATTTGCAATCGAGTCGGGTAATTGTCGAGCTCAGTCGCCAGATCATGACCGAGCGCTCTATGGTAGCCGACACCGTAGGCAAGTTCAGCGGCGTAGTCCACGTGTGCCCGATATCTCAGATGTGAACCGATCAGATTCCAGGTCAGAAGTGGTATGGCGACTACGTTCACCAAAACGCTGATGATCAAACTGGCTTTGAGTATCCGTGTTCTCATACTTGGTTGGACTGATCTGTGAATTGAAAGGCTAAAAAAAGACGGCGCGGATGAGTCATCCGCGCCGTTCAATAAATAACGTCTGGTTATTGAGTCCGGCTCAACGCGGCCTTGATCTCCTCGACCACTTTCTCGGGGGTGATCTGGTCGTAGATCAACTGCGAGAAGTAGTTCTCCTGAAACATGAAGATGGCCTGCGGGCGACCCGGGGCGACGATGACTTGCGGCACTTCCGGCGCGAGCGCGATCAGTTCCTTGCCGAATGACTGGTTGTTGAAGAACGGCATCGGTTTGAGCAAACGCTCGTCTTTCCAAGCTGGTTTAAAGGCTGGGAAGCTGTTGCCGTCGACGAAGCGTTGGACGTTCGCGTCAATGTCCGTCATGACGAACTCAATGAACTTCCAGGATTCATCGGGCTGCTTGGTGCCTTCGTAAATGAGCAATCCCTGACCGGCAAAGGTCGAGGTGCGGCGACCGGCGACACCGTTGGCGTCTTTCCACGCGGGCAACGGCATGACGCCCCATTTGCCGCTGAGCTCGGGAGTGAACTGTTGCAACATATCGAGGCCATACCAGTCGGCGCCCATGAGGCAGAGCACCTCACCGGACGCGACCGAACTGCTGAAGAACACCGGATCAAAAATGGACGCGCGCTCGGGCACGATGCCGATCTGCTGTTTGTGCAGGTCGACGAGCCATTTCATGGTGTCGATCGCCTTCACTTCATCGGGAAACGGTTTGCCGTCCTTGCCGAACCAGTCGGTGTTTCGCTGGCGCAGGAGGATGTCGAAATACATCGGGTCCAGAGCGATCAAAGCCTGGTGCTTCGCTGCGAGCTCGTCGCCCTTTTCGACAAAGTCATCCCATGTTTTGAAATCGTCGGGTGTGAGATTGTATTTCTCAAACAGGTCGGTGCGATAATACATGACCACTGCGCTGAGCGATTGCGGCACGCCGAAAGTCTTGTCTTTCCACGAGAAAAGTTTGAGCCGGTTGGGAAGAATATTTTTGTCGAGGTCCGCTTTCTTGATTCGATCGGTGAGATCGAGGAAGGGCGTCTTGCCATTGAGGTAAACGCCGAAGAGCACTTCGTCGAGCTGGACGACGTCCGGAGGATTCACGCCGGTCTTGATGGCGACGGCGAGTTTGTCCGGCATCTCGCGAAATCCGAACGCGCTGACGTTCGCCTGAAAATCTTTGTCCACCTTCTCTTGGTAAAGCTTCACCATAGAGTCGTAGTAGACCTTGTCTTGGAAACTGCTGATCCAGATCTCCAGAGGTTTCTTTTCCGCCGCCGAAGCGGATGACACCAGAACGGTGGCGAGGACGGCCATTGCGAGGGTTTTGATCTTCATAAATTTGTCAATTAGTCGGGGCGGGCTCGGGTTTGGCGCGGCCGCTGAGTTCATCATTAATATAAGAAACGACGTCGCGGAAGTCTTGAGTGTTCATACCTTGAATGGACTGTTCCATCAATAACCCTTGTGGGTCGTCCTGTGCGCGACTCCGTAAACCGGCCTTGGTCCGCACCAATTGGTCATAAAGATACCAGTCCTCCTGCATCGTGAGCGGCGGGGATTTGATGTCCTCGCGACCTTCACCGGCCGGGCCGTGGCAGGTGGCGCACAGCGTGTAAAGTTGCTGGCCGCGGGTGGCGTCCCCGCGAACTGTCTTCAGATGATTAGCCGGGGGCAACTCGCTGAAATAAGTAACGACGGTTTCCACGTCCGCATCAGACTTAATCAAACTGACGCCCGAACCCATGAGGAATTCCGACTTGTTTGTTGAGTTCCTACCGCGAACACCGGTCATGAATTTCGTCAACTGGTCTTCGATGTACCACGCCGGCAAGCCATCGATGATCGGTCCACGCTGCATCTCGCGGGTGCTGTGGCAGAGCAGGCAGGACTGGACCAAGGCGTTGGTGGAGGCGATGGCGGGAGTTGAGGGAGCTAAAGATTGAGACTGGTTGGCGTTCGTTGATTCGCAGCCCGTTCCGACAAACAAGGCAAAAGTTCCAAGTGTCAAGGTCCAGATAATGTTCAAGCACCAGAAACCAAATTGGGAACCGGCCTCCGTGTTCAATGACTCTTCCAAATCTGGCGTTTCACTGGGGCTCGGATATTTGAACTTGGTCCTTTTCACTTCACTCCACCGCAGAGTTTCTGGATTGGTTTGGAGAACATAAGCAATATTAGACCGGTTCCACCAGCGGTCATCACGACTTGGAAGAATCGCGTCGGCATCATTTCCACGTTGTCCCCGCTGACTTCACCGGCGAATAAACCGGCGATCAGATTGCCAAGTGACGTCGCGAGAAACCAGACGCCCATCATCTGTCCGACCAACCGTTTGGGCGCAAGTTTCGTGACCGAGCTGAGTCCGACCGGGCTCAGGAACAGTTCGCCGATCGTGTGGAACAGATAGGTGGTGACCAGCCAGGTCGGCCAAACCGGTCCGGTGCTGATCGCGCGCTTGGAGGCGATCGCGACCACCAGGAATCCGACGGCGAGAAGGATGAGTCCAAGCGCAAATTTGGTCGCGAGATTTGGGACGATGTTCTTCCGGCTTAATGCCACCCAGACGGCCGCGACGACCGGTGCCAGCGTAATGACGAAGATCGGGTTGAGCGACTGGAACCAGCCGGCGGGAATGGTTTGATCGCCAAATTCGCGAATGGTGTTTCGCTCAGCAAACAGGTTCAGCGATGATCCAGCCTGTTCGAATCCGCTCCAGAACATCGCTGAGGCCACGAACAAAACACCGATCACTGCAACCCGCTTTTTCTCGATTGAATCGAGACCGGCGAACAAGAATGCCCATGCAAAAAACACCACCGCCAATCCGATGATGACGACGGTGGTGCTACGGGCCAGCCAGACCGGATCAATCGTCAGCATTCCCGCCATCGAAAATCCGGTGACGACGGCCAGTGTTCCAAGACCCAGGGCAACTACCATCCAGTCGCGCTTTTGCGTCGTCGAAGCCCGCACGGGCGCCAGACCGGCGTCACCCAGATGGTGGCGTGTCAGATGAAATTGAATCAATCCGGCAACCATGCCCACGCCTGCCGCGGTGAATCCGTAGTGCCAGTTGTAATTCTCCCCGAGCGAACTGCAGATTATTGGACCAATTGCCGCACCCAGGTTGATGCCCATGTAAAAAATTGTGAAACCCGCGTCGCGTCGTGCTCCTCCTTCGGGATAAAGCTGGCCGACCATCGCGCTGATATTTGGCTTGAGCAGACCTGTGCCAACGATGACGAGCAATAGTCCGAGGAAGAAAAACTGCGTGACCGGAACACCCAACGAAAAATGACCGAGCGCGATGAGAATGCCACCAATCCAAACCGTTCGTTGCGGGCCAAGCAAACGATCGGCGACCCAGCCACCGGGAAGCGCCGAGAGATAAACACCCGCAGCGTAGAGTCCGTAAATCGCGGTGGCCGTTTCATCCGTGAGCCCCATTCCGCCGTTCTTGATCTGGTCCACCATGAACAGAACCAGCAACGCCCGCATGCCGTAGTAGCTGAAGCGCTCCCACATCTCGGTGAAGAACAAGGTGGAAAGTCCGACCGGATGGCCAAACCAGGTTTTTTGCGATGCGTCCGCTGCCATGGGTTGCGGCGAAACTTAGCGGAATCTGTTCAACGCGGAAGCTTTTTGTATCGGCTGCATCCGGTTAAACGATTGCGGTTACTCGGGAAGTGGTTTGCCCTTGGTTTCAGGTGCAAACGGCAGCACCGCCAGCCCCAGCAGAAAGATCGCACACATCGACACGCCGGCGTAACGCATCGGCTCGGGTTGGTCGGAGAATACGCGACTGGTCAGCAGGCCGAGCACCGCCGGGCCCGAGGCGGAAACGAACCGGCCGACGTTGTAGCAGAAACTCGTGCCGGTGCTGCGCAGGTGCGTGGGGAACAGCTCCGGAAAGTAGATCGAGTAACCGCCGAAAATTCCGAGCATGGTGAATCCCAGAGCCGGCATCATCCACTTGATGTGGTCGGTCGAGTTGAAGTTGAGGAAAACAAACGCCGTCGTCACCATCGCGGCGACAAAGCCGATGGCAAAAGTGGGGCGCCGTCCGATTCGCTGTGCCAGCAACCCGAAACCGTAGATGCCAAAAAACGCGCCGGCGTTGAGATACAAGGAGGAAGCCCCCTTCCATTTGACAACCTCCCCGGGAATCAGATCGGCAGCCATTCCCTCCAGCGCAAATTGTTTTCCGAGCACGGAACCCACCAGATCGAACACGAAGAAAACGATACCCCAAAGTCCGACCACGCCCGCGCAGGCGAGTACGAGCCCGACGATGGCGTTGCGCCGCCAGGGCGCTTCGCGGGCCGGCTTGCCGCCGCCGAACACCGTCCACAGCAGGAATCCGATGGCCACCATCGAAAGCATGATTCCGATTGCCAGCTTGTTCCAATGGACCGGCCCGGCAAATCCGACGAGGATGATGACGGCAACCGATGCGCCCGCGCCGAGAGCCGGTTTTTTCCAGTTGGGATTGCCGAAAAGTTCGGCGTAGGAGCCGAGTTTGTTTTCCGTGTCGGCAGCTTTTGCGGCGACCCATTTGTCCGGTTCCTTGAGTTTCAGTCGAATGACGATGGCCAACAGGGCCGGCAGCGCTCCCGCGAAAAACATCCAGCGCCAGGCACTTCCGGAGCCGATGGCGCCGGTTGTCTCCAGGTGACCGAAGCCGATGCTGATCAATGCGGCCGACACGTTGCCGATGGCGGAGAGCGCCTGGAGTAGGCCGAGCGCGTACGGTCGCGCGCGGTCCGGCATGACTTCGGCGACGAGGGCGACGCCCACCGCAAACTCGCCTCCGACACCGAGTCCCGTGAGAAATCGGTAAAGGGCAAAATCCCAGAAACCCTGCGAGAGGGCGCTGAGTCCGGTGCAGATCGAATAGAGCAGAATCGTCAGCAGCATCGTCTTCGCGCATCCGATGCGGTCCCCCAACACGCCGAAGAACAATCCGCCGACCGCCCAGCCGATCAGGAAGATGGCGGTGGCATAACCGCCGAATTCATTAATGTCCTGGCCGGGCAGCAATAACGCCTTCATCGCCGGAACCCGCGCGAGCCGGAAGATCTGTTGATCCAGGCAGTCAAACAACCAGCCTAGCGCGGCGACGATGAGGACAAACCAGTGGTAGCGGTTGAGAAGTTTATACTAGGGCTGGCTGGCGTCAGCGGAGGCGGATGTGGTCATGGCGTCAATACGTTGGCGAGCGGCGATGGCATGGTTTACAAACCGTGTAACCGCCACACGGAATTGAGCCAAGAATATTCGTTTGCAAGAGCGCAGCGTTACTTGTGATTCAGCGTCTTTGGTTCGGTTTGACGGGCGAGCATCGCCCGCAGCTCGGCGACGACTTCTGGCTTTTCATCGGCAAGGTTGCGCAGTTCTTCCGGGTCTTCCTCGTAATCGTAAAGTTCGAACTCGGCGGTGGCCGTGTCGGCTCCGATCCTCTTCCATTCGACCAGACGATATCGATCGGTGCGAATCGCGCGGCCCAACCGGCCGCCGCGCGGAAAACAATGGGTGGCGTGATCGCGGATGGAGAGCCACGGATCGATCAGGACGGGCACGAGGCTGATCCCGTCGATGGGTTGCGGCCCGGTCGGCTTCGGCAGGACCGCCAGCTCGGCCAATGTCGGATAGATGTCGACCGTCTCGGTCAATTGTTGCGTTACACTGCCCGGGCGCGATACGCCGGGAGCGCGCAGGATGATCGGAATGCGGTTCGCCTGTTCGTAGTTGGTGTGCTTGGTCCAGTAACCGTGATCGCCGAGATGCCAGCCGTGGTCGCCCCAGAGAACGACGATCGTGTTGTCAGCGAGCCCAAGCCGGTCCAGTTCATCCAGCACGCGACCGATCTGGGCGTCCACGAAACTCACGCAGGCGTAGTAGGCGTGGATCAGCATCCGTTGATTATTCTCCTCTTTCAGATTCTCAACGGTCAACGGATCGTAGTTCACAATCTCTCCGCCGGTCTTGCCCGCGTAACCGGGAGCGCCGATCGGATGAACCTGATTTTTCACGAGTGAAAACGAGGCGGGATCATGCATGTCCCAATACTTTTTAGGCGCGGTGAGCGGGAGGTGGGGTTTAACGAATCCGAGTGCGAGAAAGAACGGTGTGTTCGGATTTTCCGCCGCGCCCTGCAATCGCTTGATTCCTTCGTCGGCGATACGTCCGTCCGCGTAGGCGTTGTCCGGCACGTCACTGATCTCCCACGCGGCGCCGCGCGGCAACGTCTGGATTTCCCCCAGCTTCTGATTGGTGAAGTAAGCGTCTTCACGCGTGAGCTGGCCGCCGGCGGAATTCTTCGGATCGAGATATTCCACCACTTTTTCATAAACGGGCGGAACGCTCCAGGACGCGAGGTCGTCGTGGTTGCCGTGACCCATATGAAGGATTTTGCCGATGGCTTCGGTCCGCCATCCGTGGTTCATGAAATACTGCGGTAGCGTGACCGCGTTGGGCACGGCCAGCCGGAAGTTCTCGTGCAGCGAATAGATGCCGATCGAAGTGGAGCGCGATCCGAGGAGCAGGTTGTTGCGTGACGGGGCGCAGACGGCCTGATTGCAGTAGGCACGGTCGAATCGAATTCCGCTCGCGGCCAGCCGGTCGATGTTTGGTGATTTTGCCAGCGGATCGCCGTAGCAGCCGAGCGTCGGTTTCAGATCATCCACGCAAATGAGCAGGACGTTGGGACGATTCGTAGCCGGGCAGGGGAGCGCGACCGCGAGCAGCGACGTGAGCAATGCGAATTTGAGAAAAGCCTTCATGCTTCGTGTCGGGCCGTGGGTTACAGGAACTTGCCGGGGTTCAAGATTCCTTTGGGGTCGAGCGCGGCCTTGATTCGTTTGTGCAGGGAACGAACCTCGGGAGTGGTGGCCGAGTTCCACCAAGGTTTCTTCGCAAGCCCAACTCCATGCTCGCCGGTGACGACGCCGCCCCATTTGAGGACCTGTTTGAACAGGTCATCGAGACAGGCTTCACTGCGTTGCTTCGCGCGGGGCGCGTCATAGTCGACCATCACGTTCACATGGATGTTACCATCGCCGGCATGACCGAAGCAGGCGACCGGCACGCCGTGTCGCTTTTGCAATTTGTCGGCGAACTGAAAAAGGTCTTCCAACCGGCTGCGCGGGACCACGACGTCTTCGTTCAATTTTGTGAGACCGGTGTCGCGCAGGGCGTAGGAAAATTCACGGCGGAGCCCCCAGAGTTCTTCGACTGCAACAGCGCCAATCGCGCGGTTGACGAACTTGGGTTTGAATTTCGCGATGATTTTTTCAATCGATTTAAGCTCGCTTCGCACGCTGGTTTCCTGGCCGTCCAGCTCCACGAGTAGAACGGCATTGCAACCGTCGAGTTGTTTGCTGCCGGTTCGTTTTCTCGCGGCGGCGAGCGTGAACTGGTCGGCGATCTCCAGGGCGCACGGGAGAAATCCCGCTTTGAAAATCGCGCTCAAGGCCTGGGCCGCAGCATGGGTGTTCCGGTAACCGACACTGATGCAAACGCGAAAAGGGGGCAGGGGAATCAGCTTGAGCGTGGCCTCGGTGACGATGCCCAACATGCCTTCGCTGCCGACAAACAGCCGGTGCAGATCGAAGCCGGTTTTGTTCTTATGACAACGGCTTCCGAGCCTCGTGATGGTGCCGTCCGGGAGCACGACTTCCAGACCCAAAACATAGTCACGGGTAACGCCGTACTTCAGGCAACGCGGTCCGCCGGCGTTGGTGGCGATGTTTCCCCCGAGGCTGCAATCTGCGCGACTGGCCGGATCGGGCGGGTAGTAGAGCCCCTGTTTTTCGACCTCGTCCTGAAGCCGTTTGGTGATTACCGCCGGTTGAACAACGGCCACGAAATCGCCTGCGTTGATTTCCTTGATGCGGTTCAGCCGTTCCAGAGAAATGACGATGCCGCCTTTGACCGGCACGCAACCGCCGACGTATCCGTGACCCGCCCCGCGTGGCGTGATCGGAAGCTCGTGTCGGCTGGCGTAGCGAAGTGCGGTGCTGACGCCCTTCGTGTTTCGCGGCAGCACGACGACGTCCGGCTGGCGCGCGGCAAACCATTTGTCGCCCGCATAATCTTTGAGCCGGGCGGGGGACTCGATGACCTGCCGGTCACCGAGAAGTTTGCGAAGCCGGCTGATGTGTGGTTTCCAGTCAGTTTTCATTGGACGAAGTATCGAGCAACTCGCGTGCGTCTTCCAACTGGTCCTCCGGCACCTGGACTTCAATGCCGCCGGTTGCCATCGAGTAACCCTCAATGCTGAGAGAGGCGAGTTCGTTTTTGACCTCTGCGCGAAAACCGGAGGCCTCGAGTCGGGATCGTACAACGTGGGCTTCGGCGGGATTGAAGGTGCTGAAAACGGTCACCAATTTCATGCGGCGAGACTGAACCGGATCAAGGTCGAAGGCTACGAATTTTTGGGGTCGGCGAAGAGGATGACGCCGGCGCCGGTCTGGACCTGGTTGGTGATCTGGATGGGAATCGTTTTGCCGATCAGCTGGTCACCGTTCTTGACGACGACAAGTGTGCCGTTCGAAAGATAGCCGGTGCCCTGGCCTTTCTCGCGTCCTTCGCGCAAGACCTTTAACTCGAAAATATCGCCGGTGACCACCGTGGGTTTCATCACCCGCGCTAGTTCGTTGATGCTGACATAATGCACCGATTGTAACTTTGCGACCTGCGCCAGGTTGTAATCGTTCGTAAACAGTTTCGCGTTGAGAGTGCGCGCAAGCTTCACGAGCTTCGCGTCGGTATCCGTTTCCTCCAAAACGTCTGCCTCATGGATTTTCACCAGCGATCCGTTTTGCTTCTGCAACCGGTTCAGTATTTCGAGGCCGCGACGGCCTCGTTCGCGTTTGATGGGATCGGCCGAATCGGAAAGCTGTTGCAGCTCCTTCAAAACAAACCGGGGAACCACCGCGATGCCATCGATGAAGCCGATTTTGATCAGGTCCAGAATGCGCCCGTCGATGATCACACTGGTGTCGAGCAGGAGCAGATCTTCCGGCTGATTCTGGCGGGTGAACCGGATATAGGGAATGATCAGCGAGAAGTCCTCCTTGTTGCTGCGCATGGCCAGGAGAATTCCGATGTAGCCGAAGGCGAGGAACGTCACGAGACGGATCAGCCAAGCCTCCCGTTCATCGGCCCAGATGAACAGGCCGGAGCTGTTCAGTAGGATCGAAATGATGCTTCCGAGCAGAAGGCCAAATGTGACGGATGAAAATGTGCGCAACGAAAAGCCCTTCAGCATTTCGTCGATGGCGACCAGCAGCCCGCCGAAGCCGAAGCCGACGACCAAACCCATCGTGCCCGAGCCGATCATTTCTGGACGGATCTGGCTGACCGCGTAGCCGGCCAGCATGCACAGCATCAGGAAGAATATTCGAATGGCCCAGATTGACATGGTTGCGTTACGGGAGCGTTCTGATCATGACGGCGTCTGCCGCAGTGATTAATGTTCCGGAGGAAAAATTGCAATTCAACACTCACAAAAAAAGCGCTGTTCCGGATATCCGGAACGGCGCGCTGGGAAGTGTGTTTGTTCAGCTCGAAACCGGCTCTGCTTCCGTCCCGGTCGCGGGGGTCCGCTGCGAGAACGTCAGTTTGTCGTCCTCTGCGGTAACCGTAATCGGATCGTTCTCATGGAGATTACCCTTGAGAATTTCTTCCGCTAGGGGATCTTCCAGATGACGTTCCACAGCGCGTCTCATCGGCCGGGCACCGTACTCCGGATCGTAACCCTTGGCCAGCAGCAGGTCCTTTGATTTCTCGTCAAGTTCAAGATGGATATGTCGGGCTCTCAGCCGTTCCTCGACCTTGGCAATTTCCAGATCAAGAATCTGAACGAGATCGGGCTTGGTGAGTGATCGGAAGACGATGGCATCATCCAAGCGGTTCAGGAACTCCGGGCGAAACGCTTTCTTGGCTTCTTCCATGATGCGGTCGCGCATTTTTTCGTAGGTCGTCTCGCTGTCGATCGGACCGAAACCCAGAGCGTTGTGTTTGATGGTTTCCGCGCCGACGTTGGACGTCATCAGAATGATGGTGTTCCGGAAATTGACCGTGCGCCCGACGTTGTCCGTCAGTTTGCCCTCTTCCAAAATTTGAAGAAGCATGTTCATCACGTCCGGGTGCGCTTTTTCGATCTCGTCGAAGAGCACCACGGAATACGGCTGACGGCGGACTTTTTCGGTCAGCTGTCCGCCTTCTTCATAACCGACGTAGCCCGGAGGGGAACCGACCAGTCGTGACACGGTGAATTTTTCCATGTACTCGCTCATGTCGAGCTGGATGAGCGCCTTGGATTCGCCGAACATCGTTTCGGCAAGCGTCTTGGCCAACAGCGTTTTGCCGACACCGGTGGGGCCGAGCAGGGCAAACGTGCCGATCGGGCGTCTTGGATCTTTCAGGTCGGCGCGGGAGCGACGGAGCGCTCGGCTGATCGCGGCGACGCCTTCCTTCTGGCCGACGACGACCTTGGTCAATTCCTCTTCCATGTGAAGAAGCTTCTGGGCTTCGCCCTGTTCCATGCGTTGGAGCGGGACGCCGGTCCACTTGGAAACGACGTGCAGAATCTCATCTTCACCAACCGTGACGCGTTTTTCTTCGCGCTCGCCCTTCCAGGCTTCAAGGACGGATTCCAGTTTTTCCTTCGCCTGCTTTTCCTGGTCGCGCATGGAAGCGGCACCTTCAAAGTCCTGTTCCTTGATCGCCTTTTCCTTCTCGGCTCGCAACGTCTCAATCTGAGCTTCGAGATCCTTGACGGCGGGGGGGCGGGTCATTGCTCCGATGCGAGCTCTTGAACCGGCTTCGTCCATGACATCGATGGCCTTGTCGGGAAGAAAGCGGTCGGTGATGTAACGGTCCGAAAGCTTCACAGACGCTTCGATGGCCGCTTCCGTGATGTTGGCCTTGTGATGGTCTTCGTACTTGCTGCAGAGGCCTTTTAAAATGGCAATCGCGTCTTCGACCGAAGGCGGCTCCACTTTCACGCTCTGAAACCGCCGTTCCAACGCGGCATCCTTCTCGATGTATTTGCGATACTCGTTGAGCGTGGTCGCCCCGATGCACTGCATCTCACCACGGCCGAGCGCAGGCTTGATGATGTTGGAGGCGTCCATCGTGCCCTCGGCAGAACCGGCGCCGACGATCGTGTGGAGTTCGTCAATGAAGAGAATGACGTTTTTGGCGCGACGGATTTCGTCCATGACGGCCTTGATACGTTCCTCGAACTGGCCACGGTATTTCGTTCCGGCGACCATCAATGCAAGGTCCAACGTGATCACGCGTTTTTCGCGAAGTAATTCCGGGACGTTTCCGCGTGCAATTTCTTGGGCGAGGCCTTCGACGATCGCAGTCTTGCCGACGCCGGCTTCTCCGAGGAGGACCGGATTGTTCTTCGTCCGGCGGCAGAGAACCTGGATAACCCGTTCAATTTCTTCAGACCGCCCGATGACCGGATCCATGTCGCCTTTTCGCGCGATCTCCGTGAGGTCGCGACCGAACGCTTTCAGCGCGGGCGTTTTTACCTCACCGCGCTTGTCCGCCTTGCCTTCGCTCATTTCGCCGCCGGCGGGCGACATGTCGTCGTGGTTGGCAAAATTTGGGTCCAGTTCCTTCAAGATTTCTTGGCGGGTCTGTTCGATGTCCACGTCCAGATTGCGAAGGACCCGGGCAGCAACGCCGTCACCTTCGCGAAGGAGTCCCAGCAAAATATGCTCGGTGCCGACGTAGGTGTGATTGAGGTTTTTGGCTTCTTTGGCGGCGAGAGCCAGAACTTTTTTGACGCGCGGCGTGTAGGGAATGTTGCCGAGTTGCTTGGCGTCGGGGCCACTTTCGACCTGTTTTTCCACTTCGTCGCGGACCGTTTCGAGATCCAGCCCCATTTTTTGGAGCACGTTGACGGCGACGCCCTGACCCAGCTTGAGCAGGCCCAGCAGCAGGTGTTCGGTCCCGACAAAATTGTGGTTGAAACGGTCGGCTTCTTTGCGCGCCAACGCCAGCACCTGCTGGGCTCGCGGCGTGAAATTGTTCATGGATTCTTCAGCCATAATTCAAATTTACTTATTTAAAACTTTATTTCCTGCCGGATTAATTGACGCGGACGCGACGGTCCAACTTCAATTCGTGGCACGACTCCCGGCAGCCCCTAACTATTATCGCACCGTTCACAAGAAAGTTTAGTCGTGGTTTGCGTTAAATCCACATAAAAGTTGCCAGTTTTTGACGGGGCCGCAATCGACGACCTCAGGCAGTCTCTTCGGAATCACCGTCGGGTGGCAGTTGCGAAAGCGGTCGATCCACGTTTTTCAACCGTTCACGCAGCATATCCGCGCGACGAAGGTCGCGCTCATCAGCACCCAACTTTTTGGTGAATTGTGTTTGAAGGTGGGCCGGTTGGGTAATCAGGAACAGCTCGTCAACCACGGTGCGGCTGATGCCCGGGAACAAGCCCAGATCGATGCCAAGGCGCATGAACGAAAGCAGGTTCATGGTTTCTTTGGACGACACGATGTGGGAATTCGAGAGGGTGCCATAAGCCCGGCCGATGTGGTTCATGAGCACGCTCGGTTTCTGTTCCATTAATTTTTCGCGCGCGTTTTCCTCGTGCTCAATAATTTGAGAAAGCACCTTGTTCAGCCGCTCTACGATGCCTTCTTCGGCCTCACCCAGGGTCATTTGGTTTGAGACCTGAAAAACATTTCCGAGCGCTTCGGTGCCTTCGCCATACAATCCGCGAACGGCCAGACCGAGCTTGTTGACGGACTGGATGATCTGGTTGATCTGTTCGCCGAGCACGAGACCCGGGAGGTGCAGCATGGCGCTGACGCGAATGCCGGTGCCGAGATTGGTCGGGCAGGCGGTGAGATAGCCCCAATCATCTCTGAAGGCGAAATCCAGGGCTGTTTCGAGGCGGGAGTCCACCTTGTTGATCTGGGCCCAGACTTCGTTTAATTGCAGGCCGGGGAGCAGGCACTGCATTCGGATGTGGTCCTCTTCATTGATCATGAAGCAGACCGACTCGCTCTTGTTGAAAACCAGTCCGCTACCCGCGCCTTTCGCGGCGTGCTCGCGGCTGATCAGATGTCGCTCGACCAAGATCTGCTTGTCGATCGAACTGAGATTGTCGAGGGACTCCGAAAAACAGCCTTTCATGGACGGAAGGGATTCAACCGCAGGCACGATGGCCTTCATCGTTTTCACCCTTTCGGCCTTCTTGGCCCAACCGGGAAACGCGCTGTCCTTGAGGTTGCGCGCGAGCCGGATGCGGCTGGTCATCACGATCATGTCTTTCGGGCCGGACCGTTTGGCGGACTCTGCGGGTGGAATGAGAAAATCCTGCAAGTTCATGTTCAGGCCTCCGGAACTTCCGCCAGATCCGACTTCAACTTGTTGATGTCGTCGCGCAAAACAGCCGCATGTTCGAAGTCTTCCTGGGCAATGGATTTGTCCAATTGCGACTGAAGCTCGCCCAGCCGTTTCTTGACATCCGTGAGACGACGCAAACCCGCCGGAACCTTGCCGGTGTGGCGAATACCCTTGTGCATTGATTTCAGCAACGACTCCAAGCCCTCAGAAAATGTCTCGTAACAAACGGCGCAACCTAGCCGACCGGATTTCTTGAAGTCGGCCTGGGAAAAACCGCACGACGGGCACTTCAACGAACTGTCGCCGGTTGCTTCTTCCATTTCCTGCGAAGCGCCCAGACCGAGCAGCATGTCCGCCAGAGAGAACGCGTCGGGATCGTTCACGCCCTTTTCCTTGGCGCACTGTTCGCACAGATCAACCTTCTGCATTTTCTCACCCGCGATCTGGGTCAGATGGACTGTCGCTTCTTTTTGTTTACAGAGGCCGCACAACATAAATCACTTGTATATCGGCTCGCCTACGGTTTGCGTCAAGTCGTGGTACAATTTCACCAAATGTTTGGTGGTCTTGCCGGGTTTGCCATTGCCAATGACCCGTCCGTCGATTTTCACCACGGGGATCAGCTCCGCGCCGGTGCCCGTCAGAAAACACTCGTCGGCGACGAACAGATCATAGCGGGTCATCTGGACTTCCCGGACGGTGAGTCCGGCGGCGCGCGCGAGGTCGATCACCACATTGCGCGTGATGCCATAAAGTGCGCCAGACGAAAGGGTCGGCGTGAACAGTTCTCCGTTCTTCATGATGAACACGTTGTCGCCCGTGCATTCGGCGACGAATCCTGCGGAGTTCAACATGATCGCCTCTTCGACCCCCGCATTGTTCGCCTCGATCTTCGCCAGTATGTTGTTCAGGTAATTCAACGACTTGATTGCCGGATTCACCGAGTTGGAATGATTCCGGGTGGTCGGCACCGTGACGATGTCCAAGCCGCGGGTGTATTGGTCCGGCGGGTAAAGCTGGATCTTGTCCGCGATGATAATCACCTGCGGCTCGCGGCAGCTTCGCGGATTCAAGCCCAGCGTGCCCGGCCCACGTGTGACCATCAGCCGCGCGTAGCCGTCCTTGATGTTGTTTTTTCGAAACGCGTCGACGACCGCCTTCATGACGGCTTCGTGGCTGATCGGAATTGTCAGCAGAATCGCCTTAGCCGAATCATACAACCGGTCGATGTGCTCCTTCAGTTTGAACACCCGCCCGTTGTAAGCGCGGATACCCTCGAATATCCCGTCGCCGTACAGGAGCCCGTGATCGAAAACCGACACAGTCGCGGTCTTTTCAGTAAAATATTTGCCGTTGATGAAAATCTTCATGACGCGTCAACGGCGGGAAACTAGGGAAACACTGGATACGAAGCAACGAAATTGGCGGGAGATTCTTATCCGAAAATTAATTGAAGAAATGGTGGAGCCGAGAGGAATCGAACATCTGTCTCATCACTGCGAACAATGATGCGCTCTACCACTGAGCTACAGCCCCAGACCGATTTATTGAGTGAAGAGTGGTGGAGCCGTGGGGGATCGAACCCCAGACCTCGTCATTGCGAACGACGCGCTCTACCAACTGAGCTACGACCCCGACCAGCGACAGCCGTGAAATATCCGAATGCGTTCCGGAAATGCAATCACTTTTCTCAGACACCGTCTCCGCCGACCGGCACAGGCCGTGCTTTCGCCGCGATGAACGTGCGCAGGCATCGCAAGATTCTGGAGGTCGACGGGAGGGTCGCGTTTGTCGGTGGCCTGAATATCCGCCACGGCAACTGTTTGAGTGAGAATCCGCCGTCTCCGATACGCGATGTGCATTTTCAAGTCTGCGGTCCCGTCGTTGAGCAGCTGCAGCACAGTTTTGCAGCTGACTGGGAATTCTGCACCGGCGAGGAGTTGATCGGGGAAGACTGGTTTCCCCGGCTGAAACCATCAGGAAATATGGCGGCTCGAGTCATTACTGACGGGCCGGACGCCGACATCGACAAACTGACCTGGATGCTCCGCGGGGCGATGAGTTGCGCACAGGAATCGCTCTGGATTGTTTCTGCCGGACCAACCGTTAATCTCCTCGATCACCACTGCGGCGTTGCGTGGTGTCAAGGTGAACATCGTTCTGCCGGCGAACAACAATCTGAAAATCATTCACGCCGCATCAAGGGCTGCGTGGTGGCAGCTACGGGAGCGCGGTTGCCGAATCTGGTTGACCGAAGGAACGTTCGATCATTTGAAGATCATGATCGTGGACGATGTCTGGTCACTGGTCGGTTCCGCCAATTTGGGACGCGCGCAGCCTGAGACTCAACTTCGAGATCAATCTGGAATCCTATGACGCGATTCTGGCCGCAGAGTTATTGGATTGCATCGAACGGAAGTTGGAAGGCGCCCACGAAGTGACGCTTGATGAAGTCAACGGACGCAAACTCCATCGCCCCGTGCTGAACGGGGCCGCCCAGCTCTTTAATCCGTTCCTTTAGCGACGGGCGGTGATCGTCTGGGAAAATCGGAGTGGGTCAGTGCTTGGCCGGAAGGCAGCATTTTCCCATGAGGAAGGAAAACGCGAGTAGCGAAAGGATGAGCAGCCAGGCCGAACCTTCCGGCTGGGCGGCCTTCACAATCCCGGCGGCGATGAGGACGCCAAAAATCAAATAGGGAAGAGAACCGAGCACAAATTTCATGCGCGCGAACATTAGGGTGATCGCGCAACCAAGCAAGCCTGAGTTTCGGCAAAATTGCGTTTCAGTCTTATTTCGTGAGAAGCGGCTGTATACGGTCTTGGATCTGCCGCCTGACGTTCGGATAGACCGTCTGTGTTCGGAACGCCGTTTTGGAGTAGTCTCGTGAACAATACGATTCGGTCTAACCGCGACAATGAAACCAAAAGCAACGTATTAATATAGTAGGCTCTACTTCAAGGCGGATGTAATCGAGCCTCCCGGAAACGGCGACGAATTCTGTGTGAAAATACCCGAAGGCAGATTTGTCATGACGAAACGTGAATTCTACAGGGTTTTTGACAATGTTGTTCGGACAGATTCTTACCGTAAACGTCGTATTTATGACTATCCGAAGACGCTCCATAAAGCGGATCCACATTTGTGGGCGTTGTGATTTTGGATAAATCAACCGGATTGCCCCGATTAATTTTTCAGCGATTCGGCCAAATGGAATGCGTGCTTTGATTTTGACACCGTCCCGCGAAGGTGCTCTTTTGAAATCTCAAGTGCGCAAACTGGTCAAAATAATTTCCCTGCTGATCGCCATCGCTTGGTGGCCGTCGTTCTCCCATTGCATGATGGAGGACGCGGGGTGGATCGCATCGGACCAGTGCTGCTCTGAGCAGGCGGAGGATTCACATGAATCCGAACCGGCTCACGACGAGTGCACCGCGTGCTTCTTCGAGTCCTCAGCGATGTTGTCGATCAAGTCGGATGCCGAGGTGTGTGCTGTTCAACTTGAGTTGCTCGACACGGATTCTCAGCTCTTTCCTGACTTATCGCGCACCGACGCGTCGGAAGATTACATATTACTGGAATTCAGCTCCGGTACGTGTCTTCACCAGCTCGCTTTACCTCGGATCTGCCCGATCCGTGGACCTTCTCTTCTGTCCTGATCTTCCCTTGTCATTTTCGGTCACGGGTGAATTGCGCCTGGATTCGAACATCTGCTTTTCCTTAGACCCAAGTTTTTCTAGCAAGTTAATGAAATCAAAATGGCCCATTGGGCTGATACTGACCGGAGCATTCGTGCTCACCGCTACTGCGGCAACTCCGACGAATGCACCGCTGACACTGACAGGTGCAATTGTTCGTAGCATCACCGACAATCCTGAACTCGCTGCGCATCAGCTGAGTCTGCGGATCGAAGACGCTCGTGTGCTTCAAGCTGGCCTGCGTCCAAACCCACAATTCATCGTCGAAGTGGAGAACGTTCTTGGGACAGGGGTTTTCTCTGGTGCTGAACAAGCGGAGATTACGCTTGGTATCGAGCAGGTGATTGAGCTTTGGGGGCACCGATCCAAGCGAATTGAGGCGGTCAGTGGTGGCCGGGGACTCGCATTGCGTGACTATGAATCGGCGCGTTTGCGAACCGCTGCCGTGACTGCGAGCCGATTCATCGCGGTTGTCGCCACACAGGAATCAGTGGAGCTCGCAAAAGAAGCCGTAAAAATTGCAGATGACTATCACGCCGCCTTGATACGCCGGGCCGAATCTGGTCAGGGCTCTCGTGTCGAGGAAAGCCGATCCATTCTTGATGTTGAAGCTGCTAGACTGGCGGTGGTCCTTTCACAAAAGAAACTTGTGGCGGCTCGAGCCAACCTCAGTGCGCAATGGGGAGACAGCTCCTCCACGGTCGCGGTCGTCGGTGACTTCGACATGCTGAATCCCATCCCTGAACTCTTCGAGCTGCAAAGTCAGATTCGATCGCATCCAGATATCCTGCGCTGGGCCGCTGAGCAGGATCGGATGCACCACGTGCTTGCCTACGAGCGATCAAATGCCCGTCCCGATGTCGCGCTTGCTGCGGGCTACCGCAGGTTTAACGGCCCTGACGACAGCGCGTTCGTGTTCGCCGTGTCGGTGCCTCTGCCTGTGTTCAATCGCAACCAAGGAAACATCCTCGAAGCGGAACGCAGCCTGGAACGGACAGGGGATCTGGAGAGGGCGGCACTCTGGCGGATTAGGGCTGACGTCGCGCAAATCTGGAATCGTCTGTCGATTGCGCAGACTGAGGCCAAATCCATTCGTGACCGACTGCTTCCGGCTGCCGAAGAAGCCCAACGCCAGGCAACGAGTCATCACGAAGCCGCGCGGTTGAGTTATCTCGATGTGTTTGAAACACGTCGCATCTATTATCAAATGAAACAACGCCTCCTCGGGGCGCTCACTGAATTTCATCTTGCCCGGGTTGAGCTCGACGCGCTTATCGGCGCGCTCCCTGGCGTTCCTTCAACTTCTCAACAACCTTGATTCATCTACTGTGAAACCCATTCGAATACTTGTTTTTCTAGTCGTTCTTCTCGCCGGTGGTGGCGCGATATTCTGGACTATGTCTCAACCTCCCAAACAGGCGGCCGCCGATCCTCATGATCACGGTCACGGCCACGGAGATGACGGACACGACGAAGCTGAAGAGGAGAAAGGTCCGCATGGCGGGCGATTGCTCCAAAACGGCGAATTCGCTCTGGAGGTCACGATTTTCGAATCCGGTGTCCCTCCGGAGTTTCGGGTCTATCCAAGCTTTGAACACCAAGCCGTCCCGACGGACACCGTCGATCTGACCATCAAGCTGTTTCGCTTTGGTGGTCGGGAAGAGGTGATCAAATTTAAACCGATGGGCGACTACCTGCTCGGTGACAGTGTCGTCGAGGAACCGCATTCCTTTGAGGTGGAAGTCGATGCCGATTTCAAAGGGGAGAACCATCATTTCCATTACGATTCGTTGGAAGGGCGCACCGAGTTGAGTGCTGAAGCCCAGGCCAGTGCAGGAATCAAGATTGAAGAATCCACCTCCGCTGTCATGCAGGAAGCAGTGAATGTTTACGGTCGTGTTCAGTTGAATGAAGAAAGGGTGAAACACATCAGTCCGCGCTATTCAGGTGTCATGACCAGCGCACTCAAACACTTCGGCAGTAGGGTGACCCAGGATGAAGTGATTGCCCGCGTGGAGAGCAACGACAGTCTTCGCGAGTATGAGATCAAGAGTTCAATCGGCGGCGAAGTGATCTGGGTTCATGCGCATGAAGGCGAGTTCGTGAAAGAAGGCCAACCCATTTATGAGGTGGCGGATCTCTCGTCTCTCTGGGTGGAACTCGATGTGTTCAGTCACGATTTGTCGCGCGTCAGGGTTGGACAGAACGTCCGGATGGCCTTCGGCGAAGATCTTCCCGCAGTAGAATCGAAGATCGACTACTTGTCGCCGTTTGGTTCGGAGAAAAGCCAGACCACACTCGCCCGCGTGGTGGTCGATAATTCAGGGGGACTGTTGCGACCAGGGATGTTTGTCACGGCTGAGATCGCCATCGCCGAAGTGAAGGTTCCTGTGACTGTTCCGCTGGCAGCGTTGCAGACGTTTCGCGATTGGGATGTGGTTTTCCTGGTGGACGGAAATGCGTTTCAGGCCCATCCGGTGGAGCTGGGTCGTCGAAATCGCGAACGCGTGGAAGTTGTCGCCGGATTGGAGGTGGGACAACGAATCGTCTCCGACGGTAGTTTCATTCTGAAAGCCGACATCATGAAAGAGGGCGCCGTTCACGACCATTAACCGGACACAACCATGTTGGAACGAATTCTAAAATTCTCCATTCAACAACGTTGGATGGTTCTGTTCGGTGTGCTGATCATGGCGTTCGTTGGAGTGTGGAACTTCAACCGGCTGCCGATCGATGCGGTGCCAGATATCACGAATGTTCAAATCCAGATCAACACCGATGCGCCTGGTTACACGCCCCTCGAAGTCGAGCAACGAGTCACGTTTCCGATTGAAACCGCGATGGCGGGACTGCCAAAACTCGACTACACGCGTTCGCTTTCGAAGTACGGTCTTTCGCAGGTGACGGTGGTTTTTCAAGATGGCACGGACATCTACTTCGCCCGGCAGTTGTTGAACGAACGATTGCAACAGGTGAAAGGCGATCTGCCGTCCGAGCTGAAGCCCGAGATGGGCGCCATCGCAACCGGCCTCGGCGAGATCTACATGTACACGGTGGACGCGACGCCTGACGCGCTCCGGGCCGATGGCCAGCCCTTCGGTCCGACCGACTTGCGCACCATCCAGGACTGGATCATCAAACCGCAGCTTCGCAATGTGCCGGGTGTGATCGAGGTCAACACTTCCGGCGGATACACCAAGCAATATCAAGTCGGCCCGGTGCCTGAACGACTTCTCGCCTACGAACTCACGCTGAACGACGTGGTTGAAGCGTTGGAACGAAACAACAACAACGTTGGTGCCGGTTACATTGAACGCAATGGCGAACAATACTTGATTCGGGCGGAGGGGCAGGTGGGGTCTGTGCAGGATATTGAGGAAATTCTGGTGACAAACGCGGGTGGGGTTCCGATTCGGATTCGGGATATTGCTGAAGTGTCGGAATCTGCCGCGCTGCGTTCCGGGGCCGCCACGCGTGATGGCCGGGAGACCGTACTGGGGACGGTGATGATGCTGAAAGGGGAGAACAGCCGGACCGTGGCAGCCCGCGTTCATGCGAAAATGACGGAGATCAATCGCTCGCTTCCGGCGGGCGTGGAGGCTCGAACTGTTTATAACCGGACCGACCTGGTGAACGCCACGATCGAAACGGTGAGCAAGAACCTGATCGAAGGCGCGCTGCTGGTGATTGCCGTGCTGTTCGTGTTGCTCGGAAACTTGCGCGCGGCCTTGATCACGGCACTGGTCATCCCGCTCTCGATGTTGTTCACCGTTACGGGAATGGTGCAGAACCAGATCAGCGGAAACCTCATGAGCCTCGGGGCGCTGGACTTCGGTCTCATCGTCGACGGAGCGGTTATCATCGTGGAGAACTGTGTGAGGCGACTCGCCGAGGAACAGAAGAAACTGGGCCGACTTCTGACCACCAGTGAGCGTTTTGACATTGTCTTCGAAGGATCACGAGAAGTGCGCCGCGCGACGCTCTTCGGGGAATTGATCATCATGATCGTTTATTTGCCGATCCTCACGCTGACCGGCGTTGAAGGTAAGATGTTTCACCCGATGGCCATCACCGTGATTCTGGCGTTGTTGGGTGCGATGATTCTCTCGGTGACGTTTGTGCCGGCAGCGGTCGCGATTTTATTGCGCGGGAAGGTTTCCGAGAAAGAGAACTTCCTGATTCGCGGAGCGAAGGTCGTTTACCGGCCCGTGTTGAAACTGGCGCTCGAACATCGTGCCTCACTCGCGTTGTTTGCGGCGATTCTTGTCGTGCTCTCCGGGTTGGTGGCGAGCCGGATGGGTCGTGAGTTTGTTCCAAGTCTTGACGAGGGCGACGTCGCGATGCACGCGCTGAGAGTGACCGGCATCAGCCTTTCGCAAGCTGTCGAGATGCAGCACGTGCTGGAGGAACGCCTCATGCAGATTCCCGAGGTGGAGATCGTCGCCAACAAGCTCGGTACCGACGATCTTGCCAACGACCCGATGCAACCGAGCGTGGCGGACGGCCTGATCATGATTCGACCCCGCTCCGAGTGGCCGGATCCACGGAAGCCCAAGGCGCAGCTCGTCGAGGAACTTGAAGCTGCCGTCGCGGACATTCCCGGCAATCTCTACGAATTCACGCAACCGATTCAGATGCGTTTCAACGAACTCATTTCCGGTGTGCGCAGCGATGTCGCTGTGAAACTCTTCGGCGATGACATGCAAGTTCTCCAGGAAACAACCCACGATATCGAACGTGTTCTGAGCGGGGTTCCAGGTGCGTCCGACGTAAAGACCGAGCAGGTCGATGGTTTGCCTACGCTGTCGATCCGGCCGCGGCGCGAGATCATGTCGCGATACGGTCTGAACGTTGCCGATGTGCAGGACGTGGTTTCAATCGCTCTCGGCGGTCGCGTCACCGGGTATGTGTTCGAAGGCGATCGACGGTTCGAGCTGGTGGTTCGTTTGCCCGACAACTTGCGTGAAGATCTCGATTTGATCCGGCGATTGCCGGTGCCTCTGCGCCGCTCTGGAAACGACTCTGTGACGGAGCACGCGACGTTGAAAAAACGAGTTGGCAAGTCCGGGACACACTACATTCCCCTGGAAGCAGTCGCCGACGTGAGCATCGAACTGGGCCCCAATCAGATCAATCGCGAGAACGGCAAGCGGCGGATCGTGGTCACGGCCAACGTGCGCGGTCGCGATCTGGGCGGGTTCGTGGAAGACGCGCGGCAACAGATCGAGTCGCAGGTGAACGTGCCGGCCGGATACTGGACGGAATGGGGTGGAACCTTCGAACAACTGATATCCGCGACGAAGCGACTGGAGATCGTCGTGCCCGTCGCGCTGCTGATGATATTTGTTCTGCTCTTCACCACGTTCGGAAATGTGAGAGACGCGTTGATCGTATTCTCCGGCGTCCCGCTGGCGCTGACCGGCGGGGTCGCAGCGTTGTGGTTGCGAGATATTCCATTGTCGATCTCAGCGGGGGTCGGATTCATCGCCCTGTCAGGTGTCGCGGTGTTGAACGGGCTCGTGATGGTGACGTTTATCAATCGTCTTCGTGAGGACGGGAAAGGGCTTGAGCACGCAATCACAGAAGGCGCCCTGGTTCGATTGCGGCCGGTGCTCATGACGGCGTTGGTGGCATCGCTCGGCTTTGTCCCAATGGCGCTGGCAACGGGAACGGGTGCAGAGGTTCAGCGTCCGCTGGCCACGGTGGTCATCGGCGGAATTATTTCGTCGACGTTGCTGACGCTGATCGTTCTCCCCGGGCTCTACTTCATCGCCCACCGCAGGACTGCCAAGGACGAGAATGTGGAATCGCTGGGAATGAAAAACTAGGTGAGTTGCCTGATTATTATTGAGATCAAGCGACACTGTCTGAATCGACCAGAATGAATCGGTACATAAATGAACTTGCGATTCAGGTTCTGGCATCGGTCGCTCTGTTTTCCGGCGGATGCCGGCGGCGGAAGTAGCGCAGACAGTGTGTCTGCCGTGGCGCCGACTGGCAGTCGGCTGGATGCGAGGAAGAGCGTGCGCGCGGATGATTCAAATGAAGCGTTGGAATCCTTGAAAAAGGAGCGCGGGTCTGCGACCCGCAGCAGTTCCGATGCGGCCGATGACTTGACCTGATCCATGGCCGCAGGCGTAACCGAAAGCAGCTGCTCACAGAGCCGCGCTCCGGCGCAGCCAATAACCGTCTGGGACGGGTGGACGATGAAAGCCTCACCGGGATGTGCAAAGTCCTCGAAAAACTCCGCGCCTTTGAAACCAACACGGGGAGTAGACGCGGTGACGAGGCTCAAACCTCATCTCCCACGCCCCGAACCGCCGCATTCCCGTTGGGGGCAGACCCTTGCCACGTACAGGTCGATTTCTTCATGACCATGTTGAACTAATCCCGCCTTTCTTGCAGGCACCCAATCGTCGACCTCCAGCACACGCGACCGTGATGTTCAGCCACGAAACACTTTCGCAGTTGCTTCCAGGCGCTTCTGCAAACTGCCGCAGACGCTCTCGCACAGATCGAAAATCGATTGGTCCGCGATAAAATAATAAACCATCAATCCCTCCTTGCGACGTGCGAGGATTCCGGCGTCGGTCAGTGATCCCAGATGACGTGAAATGTTCGCCTGCGTGCTTCCCGTTGCTTGAACCAATTGCGTCACGTTCTTTTCGCCTTCTTCCAGCGAGATGATCAACTTCAGTCGCATCGGCTCGCTGAGGATCTTGAACCGTGCCGCAATCAGCCCCAAAGCTTCATCGGACATCGCTGAGTGATTGAGCTTCTTCTTCATTATTTTCAAATTATCAGTTGCACTGGGCTTTATATATAGCTACATACTCATATAGGCAACAACGAAGTTCAGGCAGATTGTTGCGGGATAGAAGAACAATGCAACCTCGTTTTGAAAGGAAACAACAATGACAATGGATAATGCGATTCGAGTTCTGGCCGGTTCGATGGTGTTGATCAGTCTCGCGCTGGGCCACTGGGTGAGCGAGTGGTTCCTTTTACTGACCGCCTTCGTGGGGTTAAATCTGATTCAGTCGGCGTTCACCGGTTTCTGTCCGCCGACGATCATTCTGCGCAAGCTGGGTTTCGGAAAGGAGTCGGACAAGTCATGCTGCCAGTGAGCAGAACCTTCCTGGCTCTACTTTGCGGCCTGGCGTTGATGGATCGAGCGTCGGCGCAAGAGACATGGACTTTGCGGGCGGCACTGGATCACGTATTGGAGTCCAACCCGGACGCCCGGATTGCCCAGGCCCGCATTCAGTCCTCGCAATCCCGGCTGGACCAGGCCCAGTCCACGTGGTGGCCCCAACTACAGTTTCAGTCCGGCTATTTGTACACGGACAACCCTGTCACCGTGTTTGGCGCGACGCTGAACCAACGGTCCTTCAGTCCTTCACTTGATTTCAACGATGTCCCGGCCACCGACAATCTGAATCTACGCGGGCTACTGACCGTGCCAGTGTATTCCGGTGGAAGAAATTCATCCGCACGCAATGCTGCCCGAGCGGAGTATTCGGCGTCGAAAATGGATGCCGAAAGCGTCCGTCTAGCTTTGGGGTTTGCGGTGACGCGAGCGTTTCTTACCGTGGAAAAGGCCGGCCAGTTCGTTCAAATCACCGAAGCGACCGTGCGTTCCTATCAAACCAATCTGAGCATCGCCAAAGTGCGGTTCGACGAGGGAACGATCTTGAAGCCGGACGTGCTCGATCTCGAAGTGCGTTTGTCCGAAAGCACCGAGGAATTGCTGCGCGCACGCAATGCGAGGGAACTGGCGGGCCGTGCGCTGGGAACGCTGCTGGGATTTGAGAATGAGATCGTGCGCGTGGCCGATGAGTCGGTGGAGATTGAATCACCGACAAAGCAATCGGCAATGGATCGACCTGAGCTGGTCTCCGCCGAACTCCGAAAACAATCTGCCGAGGCGGAGGTGACCAGTGCCCGCAGCGGGTACCTGCCTTCGTTGAACGGATTTGGTGCGGTCGACTATGATTACGGTTGGGAGAACAACAACGGCGGTGCCAGCTACACCGTTGGGTTGATGCTCAACTGGAACCTCTGGGACGGAAAACTCACGCGGGGAAAGGTCGGAGAAGCCGGTGCGCGATTGGACGAAGCGGAGGAGCAGCAGCGGAAATTGCGGCTCGAACTTTCCTTCGAGGTTCACCAAGCGCGCCTTGCCGTCAAGGAGGCGGAGGAGCGAATCACGGTCGCCCGGAAGACGGTCGAGTTTGCCAATGAAAGTGTGGTGTTGACCCGCGCCCGGTTTGAAGAAGGTCTGGCGCTGGCTTCACAATTGATTGATTCAGAAACCGCAGCCGCCCGGGCGGAGATCCGTTTGATCACCAGTTTGACGGATCAACAGATCGCGAAAGCCGCCCTGCGCAAAGCCGTCGGACTTTGGCCGCTTCCGAAGAACAAAACTGCCTCAACAGAGAATCGTCATGAGTAAAAATATTTTTGGAATCGGTGGACTCGCCGTCGCGAGCGTGCTTCTGACTGCGTGCCACGAGCAATTGACCGCACCGGTTTTGCAAGAGTTGCCCGTCGCTCGCGTCACGGTTCTCCAGGTGGAACCGAGGACCATGATGCGCACCGAGTTGCTGCCCGGAACCGTGGTGCCCCGCACGAAAGTGGCCCTTGAAAGCAAGATCACCGGCCGCATTTTGGAACTGAATGCCGAGCTGGGACAGTCGGTGCGCGCGGGCGATGTGTTGATCCGCATTCAGGCGCCGGAGATGGGTGCGCAAGTTGAGAAGGCGTCGGCGGCGCTTGAACTGGCGTCAAAGAACGAGGCGCGAATCGCCAAGCTTTTTGCCCGGCAGGCGGCGACGCAGGCTGAACTGGATGCCGCGCGTTCACAGCTGATGCAGGCGACAGCGGCCGCTGCCGAAGCCGGGAGCATGCTGGCCTACGCGATTGTTAAGGCGCCGTTCGATGGCGTCGTGTCCGGCAAGTTTGCGGATGTCGGCGACCTGTCTACGCCCGGACGGACCCTTGTTGAAATCGAAGATCCAGCCGGGAAACAGTTTCAAGCGAACGTTCCCGAAACACTGATGACCGGTCTGAAAGAGGGTGGCAAAAACGGTCTCCAGTTTCCGGGCTCGCAAAAAAATGTCGGGGCAAGTCTGGCTGAGATCGATCCAGCGGGCGCGCCGTCAAGCCGTACCTGGTTGGTCAAATGGGACCTGCCGCCGGACGTCAATGCCCGCAGTGGTGCGTATGGCCAGGTGGCCATTCCGGTCGGCGAGTCCGAATTGATTCAGATTCCCATCGCGGCGTTGATGCTGCGTGGCCAGCTCGAGCAGGTGTTTGTGGCTGAGGACGGGCACGCAGTTCTTCGGTTGGTGAAGACCGGGATTCGGGCCGGTGATCGGGTTGAAATCCTTTCGGGCCTGATGGCGGGTGATCAAGTGGTTACCCAGCATCCGGTTGAACTACGTGATGGGCAGCCGGTGAGTTTCTGAAATGAAGGACAACTCTTCAAATAACAGTGAGGTTCCCTCACTCGGACTGGCGGGCAAGCTTGCGGCGGCGTTCATCAATTCCAAACTAACACCGTTGATCGTTGTGACATCGATTCTACTGGGGTTGGCCTCTGTCATTCTCCTGCCACGCGAGGAGGAACCGCAGATCAAGGTGCCCATGATCGATGTGATGGTGGCGATGCCCGGCGCGAGTGCGAAGGAAGTGGAGGAGCGCGCAACCCGGCCCATCGAGCAACTGCTCTGGGAAATTCCCGGTGTGGAATACGTTTACTCGACGAGCCGGCCCGGACAGAGCCTGGTAATTGTCCGCTTCAAGGTGGGCGAGGAAATCGAGAACAGTCTGGTGAAGTTGAACCAGAAACTTCAGTCGAATTTCGATCGAATCCCGCCCGGTGTTTCGTTGCCATTGATCAAACCCAAATCGATCGATGACGTCCCCATTCTGGCGTTGACGTTGCACAGTGACCGTTACGATCACCTGATGCTGCGTCGGGTTGCCAAGCAGGTGGAAGAGCAGATCAAGCAAGTGTCGCTCGTGGCGGAGACGAGCCTGATCGGTGGCAATCGAAGGCAGGTTCGCGTGCTGGTGAGTCTGGACAAACTGGCGGCCCGCAATCTGACGCTCGCGCAGCTCGCACCCATCCTGGCCGCAGCCAATCAGCAATCACGCTCCGGTGAGATCACGACGGACAACCAGAGTGTTTTGATCGAGACGGGTGGCTTTTTTGAATCCGTTCGCGACGTTGGGAATGTCGTGGTCGGTGTTCATCAGGCGCGGCCAATCTATCTTCGCGATGTGGCCGAGATCATTGATGGAAGCGAGGAACCGACGCAGTATGTTTTCTTCGGGCAGGGCGCGGCGACGGTGGATTCTGAGATTGGTTTTGACGAACAGCCAGCGGTGACCATCACCGTTGCCAAACGACCGGGCGCCAATGCCATCTCAGTCGCCAATGAAGTGCTCGCAAAAGTGGAAACATTGAAGGGCATCACAATCCCTTCGGAGATCAGCGTGAGCATCACCCGGCACTACGGGCAGACTGCTGCTGAGAAATCGAACGAGCTGCTCTTTCACATGGCGATCGCCGTGGTCAGTGTATCGCTGCTGATCCTGTTCACGCTCGGTTGGCGGGAATCGATCATCGTCGCCGTGGCCATTCCGGCGACGCTCGCACTCACGCTGCTGGTATTCTATCTCTACGGTTTCACGCTGAATCGCATTACGCTGTTCGCGCTCATTTTCTCCATCGGCATTCTCGTCGACGATGCGATCGTGGTTGTTGAGAACATTGTCCGACATCGGCATCTGGAAAAGAACGAAGGGCGGAGCTTGACTCAGGTTGCTGTCGAGGCTGTGGAAGAAGTCGGAAACCCGACGATCCTCGCGACGTTTGCCGTGATCTTTGCCGTGTTGCCCATGGCGTTTGTGGGCGGGTTGATGGGGCCTTACATGCGGCCCATTCCGATTGGCGCGGGCGCGGCGATGTTCTTTTCGCTCCTCATCGCGTTCATCGTGACGCCGTGGACCGCCATTCGTGTTCTCGGAAAGCACCAACCGAAGAAACACAAATCGGTTGCCCGCGATGAATCCACAAATGACGAAACGGTCAATGACGCTGACGAAGCAGTGAAGCCGGAAAGCGCCAGCTCGAAGTTCGCGCATGACGAAGATTTCTTTACGCGATTGTATCGGCGCGTCATGGGTCCATTGATCGGCCACGCCAGCTGGCGTTGGGGTTTCTTGATTGGAATCACTGGACTCCTGCTCGCGGCGATGGGACTCGTCGGGATCGGGTGGGTGAAGGTGAAGATGCTGCCGTTCGACAACAAATCCGAGTTCCAGATTATTCTCAACATGCCGGAAGGCAGTTCGCTTGAACACACCGCCCGGGTCGCCCGAGAGATGGCTTCAGCGGTGCGAACAGAACCGGAAGTGACCGACTACCAGATCTACACCGGCACGGCGTCTCCGTTCAATTTCAACGGCCTGGTCCGTCACTACTTCATGCGCCGCGGAGCGAATGTCGCGGACATTCAGGTAAATCTTGTGAACAAACACGACCGAAAAACGCAGAGCCACGATATCGTGAAACGCGTGCGTCCGCAGGTGGCGGCAATCGCGAAAAAATACGGCGCGCGTGTCGCCCTGGCCGAAGTGCCCCCGGGACCGCCGGTGTTGCAAACTCTGGTGTCCGAAATCTACGGCCCAGACGAAGAGACCCGCCAACACGTTGCGGCTGAGATTCGACGAATCTATCAGGAAACCGACGGTGTGGTCGACGTCGATTGGTATCTTGAAGCGGATCAACCGAAGACCCGTTTTGTCATTGATAAGGAAAAGGCATCGCTCCACGGAATTAGCGCCGCGATGATTTCAGACACGTTGGCAACCGCGGTGGGAGGAACTCAGGCGAGCTTGCTGCACCTGCCTTTGGAAAAGGAAGACGTGCCAATCGTCGTCGAACTGCCACGGGATCTCAAAACACAGCCAGAGGACCTGTTTGGCATCCAGTTGAGCAACGGTCAGCCCGGGGCTCCGTTGATTCGGCTGAGCGAACTGGTTCGACTTGAGCACACCATTGAGGACAAGAGCATCTATCACAAAAACCTGATGCCGGTGAGCTACGTGATCGGCGATGTGGCGGGAGCGGTCGAGAGCCCAGTCTACGCGATCCTGGAAATGAACGAGCGGATCAAGTCCGAATTCCGAGCGCCGAACACCGAAGTGAAAATTCTCAACGCGTCGCAGCCGTTCAGCGATCTCACGCCATCAATGAAGTGGGATGGCGAATGGCATATCACCATCGAGGTGTTTCGTGATCTGGGAACGGCGTTTGCCGCCGTACTGGTGTTGATCTATGTGCTGATGGTGGGATGGTTTCGATCGTTTCTTACGCCGCTGGTGGTCATGGTGGCGATCCCTTTTTCGTTGGTGGGCATCATGCCTGCGCACGGTGCGATGGGGGCGTTTTTCACCGCAACTTCAATGATTGGTTTCATGGCGGGTGCGGGAATCGTGGTGCGTAATGCCATTATTCTCGTGGACTTCATCGAACTTCGAATCAAAGAAGGAATGCCACTGGCTGAAGCTGTCGTTGATGCCGGTGCAGTCCGCTTTCGTCCGATGTTGTTGACGGCGATGGCCGTGGTGGTCGGGGCAGGCGTGATTCTGTTTGATCCAATCTTCCAAGGTCTGGCAATTGCGTTAATGGCGGGAGAAATTGCCTCGCTTCTGATCAGCCGGATGGCCGTGCCGGTCCTCTACTACATGGCGTATCGACGAAAGTAGGGCAGGCATCCTGCCTGTCTCATTGCGCTCACGTTAGCCGGACAAAGGTTGACGTGAACGAATGGCTACTAGTTCAGTCCAAGAGGAGGGCGATTGCCTCGACCTTGTTTCGGACTTCGAGCTTGCGGTAGATGTTTCTGATATGCGTCTTGACCGTATCCAGTGAAATACAACTCTCGGTGGCGATCTCGGCATAGCGCCGTCCTTCGGAGAGCAGTTTCAAAATCTCTGTTTCCCGATTCGTCAACACATCCACAGTGGGGGCATCAGGCGGTGCTGGTTTTGGGTGTGCACCACCCGAACGTGTGCGTCCGAGAATACTGATCACTTTGCGGGCAATTGATGTAGACATCGGTGCCCCGCCGCGCTGCGCTTCGTGAATGGCATCGATGACCTGGTCCGGCGTGGAATCCTTCAGCAGATAACCATCCGCCCCCTCCAGAAATGCCTTCAGCACGTAGTCACCGTCATCGTGCACGGAGATCATGATCACGCTGGCATCAGGAAGACATTGTTTGATATCCCGAATGCACTCCAGTCCCGAGAGCTTCGGCATGTGAATATCGAGCAGGAACACATCGGCAGACAGTTGGGGCAGTTCGGTGAGAAACCGCACTGGATTGACATAGGAACCAACCCACTGGATATCTGCAACCTCCTTCAGGACGCGCCGCATCACGGCCGTGTACGAGGCGTCATCCTCCACCATGACAACATTGATTGAACTCGAAACGTCACTCATGACCAGATGATTGCTAACAAAAGCTGCACAGAATGAAAACTCGAAATGCACGGCATCTGCGACCCTGGTGTATTGAGCGGCCGCTGCCCTCAAGATTAGTCGTTCTACGAATCGACCGGCAGCCGGATCTCTATTCTTGTGCCGTCGCCGGCAGCAGCCGAAATCTGAATGGTTCCACCGCGATTCTCCACGCGCTCCCTTAGCGACTGGAGCCCGAACGACCCGTTCGAAACCTGGCCCTCGTCAAATCCGCAGCCATTGTCAGCGGCGATCAGGATCAGTGCTGCACCGGTGACCTCCAGATCGAGCCGAAACTCGGTTGCTTTGGAATGCTGAACAACATTGTTCATGATCACTCGCAGCATCAGTATCAAGTCGCGCTTAAAGGCCGGGGAAAGCGTCACCGAACCGGATATCTTCGGCTCGCCAACGATCACATTGATTTCGGTTCCTTCAAAAAACTCGCTCGCCACCGACGGCAGGTAATCCATCAAATCATCATGGGTGCTTCGTTTAGGATTCAGTGACCAGATGATCTGCCGCAACGACTGGCTGGAGGCTTGGGCGAGATTGGCAATCTGCTTGGCCAGGCCCTCCGAGTCGGCGTGTCGCCGTTCAAACTTGTCTGCCAGTTCACCCAACAGGCGAATCTGCCCGAGACTGCTGCCGATCTCATCATGCACATCACGGGCGATGCGGGAACGTTCATCATCCATCGCCACCTGGTTCTCCAGTTGCTCAATGCGCCGGAAAGCCCGCATCCGCGCCCGATGAAGTGCCAGAATCAGAAGCAGGAAAGCGACGGCCACACCCGCACGGAAAGACCATCGCTGATGAAGATACGGCGTCAGATGAAACGCCAGACTTGCCACGTTCGGGCTGATCGCGTCGTTCTGGTTGAAGGCGCGAACTTCGAACCGGTAATCGCCCGGTGATAAGCGCGAGAACACCGCCTGACTTTGGTCTCCCACATCCGTCCATTCATCAGTCATTCCGACCAGACGATGCTGGTAGCGGATACGTTCCGGAGCTGCGAACGTGATCGCGCCGTACTTAAACGTCAGTGCCAATGACGCTCGTGGCGGCAGAACGAGATTGGAATCGCTTGCATCGCGGTCGACAAGAGTTTGATCCAGAAACGCCTCTTCAGGAGTGCCGCACTCAAGAATTCGCACGGGAGGTCCGGTCACGGTTTTCAGCGCCTGTTCCGGATTGAAACGAACGATCCCACCTTCCACACAAAATGCGAGTTCTCCAGACGGCAGCAGGCAGCCGGTGCGCCCGTAATCGAAGAATACCTCCTCATTGCGCATGCCGTCGCTTCTACCAAATCGAACAGCGGACAGTTCAACGGGATCGCCCATGATGGCGGAGCGAAGCGATTCTGCGTTCACATGAAACAATCCGCTTGGAGTGCCAAACCAAAAATCTCCCCCCTGATCCTGGATGATTTCGCGGAGAGACTGCTTGAGAAAATCAGCTCCCTCCACCAATCGCAACACCTCGCCGTCAAGCACCCGGCTCAACCCGTTTTCACTCCCTACCCAGATCGCGCCCGCCTCGTCTTCGTGAATCGACAGCACCGTATCGGAGGCCAGTCCATCCGCCGTGGTCCAGTGTTGGACGTCGTTCCCACTCACCCGATACAGGCCGGTTCCCTCACCACCGAACCACACGTTGTCCGCCCGATCGCGAATCACCCGATACATCTCCGCCTTGGGAAGATCATTTTTCACGGACCAATTTACCAGCTCGTCCTCCTTGAACTGAAACATGCCGCGATCGGTAGCCATCCAGACACCCTGATCGATCGTGGAAGCGACGCTGTAATGAGACCACACGCCGTCCGGTTGATCCGGGCAATCGAAGAACTCAATCTCTCCGCCCTGGCGTCTGGCCAGCAGAGGAATCGAGAACGTCAAACGCCCAGCCCGCTGATCCTCCCGGGTGTGACGCAAACCCGCCAGTCCGTACCACGCAACCTCCGGATTCCCGGCGTCCAGGGCCACGCATTCGTGACGGATAAGATCCTTGTGTTTGGAATCCGCCGGAGTGCGCGCCCTCTGATCCTTCAGGAATGTGTCCAGATCGTATGTGGTCCACTCTCCCTTCTCCTGCACCCCGAAGAACCCCACCCCGGCCATATGCAATCGGCCTTGCTCATCAACGGCCAGGGATTGAGGGATGCTCGCTGGCAGCTCCTGACCAGAGGAAAATGATCGAATGGGCGGCACCCGCAGGCGACCCACTCCATGTTGTGCGCTGGAGACCCAGATGCTTCCTTCTCGATCCTGCATTGGCCCGCCCAGTGGTGGCGCCAGCCGACCGGCAACATCAGGATACCTTTGAATGACGCCCTGTTTGGGATCGAACGAGAAAAGATTTGTAGTCCCCGCTACCCAGACCGTCCCAGAATCGTCTTCAAGCGGAACCTTCAAGTAGGTGCGCTCGGGAAACCGCGTGAGCGCTCGGACGTCCAGTGAAGGGCTCAGTGACATCAAGTTGGTCCACGTTCCGACCCAGTATCCGCCGTCCCTGCTCGGAGCGGACGTGCAAAAAATCACATCAGTATTAATGCGGCCCTTAAATACATTCGAAAGTTAACCGGTGGCGTAGGAGATGTGTCGGCCAAAAAAATAGCGCATCACTCTCCCGGGCTGCTTCTGGATGCTGTGCATGAAGGAGGCGATGTTCGCTTTTAACTCCGCCAGTGTCCGCGGGGTT
>Ga0209390_10002105_pt1 | contig 36122 bp, 32 predicted proteins | sample BON01_FD_187212 | JGI IMG/M metagenome (GOLD analysis project Ga0209390, IMG submission 187212) | Freshwater microbial communities from Lake Bonney liftoff mats and glacier meltwater in Antarctica - BON-01 (SPAdes) (version 2) | ecosystem: Environmental > Aquatic > Freshwater > Ice > Glacier...
CGCGAACTAATGAAATTGCTTGGGTCTTAAATTCGGGCGAATAAAAACTCTTTTTCTTTGTCATAATAATACTTCTTTAGATTAAAATCCTTGTATAGGATTTGTCCTCTAAAGTATAGCCACTTCATTTAACTCAAATTACTATATATCAATGAGCACCATTGTTCGTTATAGATATTTTATTGACATTGAATTTTTAACCAGTTGCACGTAACGCTAACTAACTTATTTAATTTATACAATGATTTTGATAATTGGATTTTAACTAAATCCTTAGACTTTAATTTTGCTCTTGATAAGGAACAGCATAACTTCAATATGAAGCCCTAGCCCTATTCTTTTTATTGAAGTTAATTCAACCTAAATGTACTTTTATGATTTATATATTCACTAGCTCTAAGAAATATTATAATTAAAAAATCTTAGCAAACTCTGGAATTCACCTAAAGTCTTTTTCGTTTATAACAACTTCAGTAAGAGTTACACCGATTTTGTCATCAACTATAACTATTTCGCCCTTAGCAACTTTTTTATTATTAACATAAACATCAATCGGCTCACCAACGGTACGCTCTAACTCTATAACAGCACCCTTGCCTAGTTTTAAAATGCTACTAAGCGGCATACTAGTGCCTCCCAAAACAACGGAAACTTGTACTGGCACATCATACAATGCCTCCAGTGTTAACGCTACATTTTCCTCATCACCCTGTTTTTTAGCCATATTTTACCTTATATTTATGTTGCACTTCTCAGCTGTTCAACTATTTTATCAATTTCAGCAGTTAATTGTTCTTGGTTATATTCAAGCCTAGTATCAGCCCAATCTAACCTACAATCATCTTCCCCTACTTTATCATCCTTTACTATTTGAAAATTATCTTTAAATTTACTAGGGATTGTATCAGATTGTAAAATTTCTTTACAAAAATCATACCTTCCAGGATGAATAGTTATAGTAATACTGCCTTCTTTGTAGAAATTTTTTAGCTTCTCGATCAAACCAATTCTAATAATTTCTTCAAAATTAGCTGGCAAAATCAGATGCAACTTTTTCGCAATACCAACAATAGCTTCTGCAGAAATTTTTGATATTTGAGAATCAACTTCTTCCTCAGGGATTATACTTGATAATTGTTGACGAAGCAACTCAGAAAAATCATTATTTGCAGCAAGGTCTGCTAACATAGGTTCGTATTTAGATGCTGCTTCTTCTAGACCTTTATTATAGGATTCCTGCTTGACCTGTTCTATATTAATAACTGGCTCTATACTAGCAACTACAGCTGGTTCGTTATTAAAGTTTTTTTTTATTTCATCAGATGATTCGTCTATAGTAACCTCATCAACAATTTTGCTTATATGCTCTGTAACTACTTCATTAATAAGCTGCATTGTTTCTTGGTCCTTCGAGTGAACATTAGAATTTACTACTGCTGACTTTGGCAACTCTTCTAATTCAAATTTTATATATTTAGACACTAGAATTACCTATCAGTTTAATTTACAAATTCATCATCATCGCTATTTAGAACAACATCAATTTCACCCTGCTCTATTAACTGCTTAGCCACCATAACCACATCACCTCTTGCAGAATCAACATCTTTCACCCTAACAGATCCAAGAGCCATCAAATCCTCTTCTATGATCTTAGCAGCCCTTTGAGACATACTAGAGAACAATACAGCTTTAATGTCTTCGGAAGCACCCTTAAGAGCCAAGGTTAAGCGTGATTTTTCAACATCACGTAATAAACGCTGAATACCTTTTGAATCAATTTTAACGAGATCATCAAACGTAAACATCATATCCTTAATTTTAGATGCTGCATCTGGTAAATTTGATTCAAGCATAGACATAAACTTGCTTTCACTATTGCGATCAAGATTATTAAAGATCTCTGCAAGCATTTCAAAGCTATCATATTTCTGAGTTTTTCCAATACTACTAATGAACTCAGCTCTTAATATTCTTTCCACCCTTTCTAATACTTCTTTTTTTACACTACCTAAACTTAAAATTCTTGATATTATTTCAAACGCGAAACTATCAGGTAAATTACTTAGTACTTTAGCAGCATGATCTGGGGATATTTTTGATAATACTAAAGCAGCCGTTTGCGGGTGCTCGTTCCTAAAATACAAAGCTAATAGCTCCTCATTTACATTAGCTAATTTTTCCCAAGTATTTCTTCCTTGTGGTCCTCTGATTTCTTCCATAAGGCTAGATACACGATCTTTGTCTAATATCTTGCCGAGTAGACGTTCTGTGTTGTGTAAATTTCCAAGAAACATCGAGTCACCAGCTAAATCTGATGATAATTGACCCATTACAGTATCTATCACTTCCGGACTTACAGAACCTAAATGAGACATTGCGTGTGAAATGTCCGTAATCTCATCTTCTGACATCAAAGAAAATACTTTAGTTGCGTTATCATCAGATAATGAAAGAAGCACCATAGCCACTTTCTGTGTTCCTGTTAATTTTGCAATATCTTTAATAGAAATTCCCATTAACTTTCCTCGTTAAGCCATTTTCTTAATACATTCACTAAATCTTGTGGACTTGCATCCGCAATCTCATTAATGCGAAAAAGAGGGTCAACTTTATTTGCTGATATAGCTGCAGGCGCTTCGCCTTCAATTGGCGCGCCAACTAGAGCATTCAGCGAAGACCCCATTACTGGTAGACCATCTGCACCTATACTCCCCTCTAGAGAATCCTCCTCTTCTTCACCAGTTTTTCTAACTTCAAATGCTTTTAGCGCTATAGGTCTAATCACGGTAATTAATACTAGCAATACAACGATTGCAAAAATAAGTGTTTGAAATAGATTTGGCAATTCTTCTTTTAACCAATCTGAATCGTCTTCGCCTACGCCATCAAGTTCAGAAGAGAACTTCATATTAATTACTTCAATGCGATCATTACGATCATCATCAAAGCCAATTGCCACTTTTACCAAATTAGAGATTTTATCCAGATCCGCTTGTGACCTTTCAGTGTACTCACTCTCGCCAGTTTCTTGATTCGTTTTATAATGACCATCTACCAAAATACCAATAGACATTTTAGTAACCACACCGCTTTCAGAGATATGATTTTTAATTATTTTCGATATTTCATAATTAGTTGTTTGGTCACTTTTTTCCGAAATAGCAAATTTCAAAGAACCATCGCTACCATCACCGCCACCTGGTATATTGTTAGCAACAGATGCATCTGTTCCACCAGAGTTTGATACTGGAGTCTGATCACGCTCATCTAACGACTGAGTAGATCGAACCACAGCTCCATCTGGGTCATACACTTCCGAGTTAGTTACCACCCTGTCAAAATTCATTTCTAAGGCAACTTGAGCCTTCACTTTGCCAGCACCAACGCTTCTTGTTAGTAAACTTTCAATGACGTTTTTTAAACGATTCTCAGCCGCTACTCTAACTTCTTCGTTTTTACCAGTAGCAAACTCCATCCCTTCTTCAGAAGAGCCAATTTTTAAAGCGTTACCCTTAGTATCAACTATTGTAACATTTTTCATTTCCAGACCAGGGACAGATGTCACCACTAAGTGGCTAATAGCATCAATTTCAGGCCTGCCCAACCTTTTGCTACCACGAAACTTTAATACAACAGAAGCCCTTGGTTCTAATTTTTCTTTAGAAAAAATTTCTCTTTGTGGCATTACCAAGTGTACACGCGCTTTAGTTACTTGCTCAAAAGCTGAAATAGTACGACTTAACTCTCCCTCTAAAGCCCTGATTAGTTTTACATTTTGAGAAAAATTAGTAGCACCGATGCTATCTTCTTTATCAAAAATTTCATAACCAATCACTGAACCACTAGTTGGCAGACCAACTTGCGCCAAAGCCAACCTAGCACTTACTACTTCTGCTTTATTTACTTTAATTGTACTACCGTCAAACATAGCGCGATAAGTAATTTTCCTATTATCCAACTCTTCTGCAATTTTGGCACTATCTTGAATATCTAAATCTGTATATAAAACTGAAAATTCATTATCTCCAATCTTAGACATAAAGACAGCAAACAAAATAAGGAAAGCAACGATGGTTATTGCGCTAGCAGCCAGCCTAACTGGGCTTGTTTCCTTAAAAAATTGAACTATTACTTGCATTGTATAATCAAATAAATTTGAGTTAAAAAATCTTAAGCACTAATTAATACTCATTTTATCCAAAAAGTCAATGGATTTGGATGAGGATTTTCCTCTAATAAATACTGCATGGCCACAATACTGCGTACAACGAACCAAACAAATATTAATATATATAAAATTGGGCCTATAAAAATAAAAGTTGTGAGCATAGCTACAAAGGCTCCTGCTATTCCTAAATAGAAAGTCCTAAATGCAAATACATAATGGCTTTTCCACAATTCTTTTTTATGCCCTTGATTAGCAAATGCAAACACAGCTCCAACAATAGGTAATATAGGAATAATTATCCCACACAGATAAAGTACATATATCAAAATCAGGTTTTTCTTCCCCGGATCTAAATATTCCTTAATATCATCACTCATAATTTTTTATTTATCACTCAGATTTTTGATTACTGCACCAAGTATACTACCGTGCTTTATATATTCTATTTCATTATCAGTGTAAACTTGTAATGTAACGTCGATAGTTTCATTATTACCACCACTACGTGTTATCACACATTTTAATGGTTGATATGGCTTAATATCATCATGCACACCTACGATATTAATTTGCTCATCGCCATTTAAGTTTAACTTTTGCCAATTCATACCAGCTTGAAATGCTATTGGCAAAACACCCATACCAACTAAATTTGAACGATGAATCCGTTCAAAACTTTCCGCTATCACAGCTTTTACACCCAATAAATTTGTGCCTTTCGCCGCCCAATCTCTAGACGAACCTGTGCCATATTCTTTACCCGCAAAAATTACCAATGGCACTGAACGTTTTTTATAATCCATAGCGGCATCATATATGCTCATTTGTTCTTTGGTAAAATGATTAATAGTTACGCCTCCTTCTACGCCACTACAAAGCTGATTCTTAATTCGCACATTGGCAAAAGTACCACGCATCATTATTTCATGATTACCACGACGAGAGCCATAGGAATTAAAGCCCGCAGGTGACACTCCATGAGACATTAAAAATTGTGCAGCTGGACTCGTTTTGCTTATCATTCCCGCAGGCGATATATGATCAGTAGTAATTGAATCTCCAAATAATGCTAATAAACGTGCATTTTCAATATCAACAAGAGCCTTTTGTGGCTTATTTATATTGTCAAAATATGGCGGGTTCTTTATATATGTACTCGATTCTTGCCAGTCATAAGTATCGCTTTCTACAGCAATTATATTTCTCCAATTTGTATCGCCAGCAAACACATCGTTATATTTCTCTGCAAACATCTGAGGAGTAATACAAGCCTCCATATATTCATTAATTTCTGCACGTGTTGGCCAAATATCTTTAAGATAAACTTTCTTACCCGCATCAGTAGTGGCAATTGGATCTTTGTCCAAATCAATATTAACCGTACCTGCCAAAGCATACGCCACAACAAGTGGAGGCGAAGCTAAATAATTTGCCCTTACATGCGGATGGACTCTACCTTCAAAATTTCTATTACCAGATAATACCGAAGATACAACTAATTGCTTATCTCTAATCAATTGATCAATAGCCGGTTCAAGTGGACCAGAATTACCAATACACGTAGTACAACCATAACCAACAAGATTAAACCCAAGACTATCAAGATATCTATTTAACCCACTGAAGTTTAGGTATTCTGTAACAACTTTTGATCCAGGAGCTAGAGAAGTTTTAACCCAAGGTTTTGTTTTAAGACCTAATTTAATAGCCTTTTCTGCAACTATTCCAGCTGCTATCATTACTGATGGGTTAGAAGTATTAGTACAGCTAGTAATAGCAGCAATTACTACATCACCATGACCAATGGCAAAGGAATTTTTATTGCCTTTTTTACCAATCAAATGCTTCTCAGTGATATCAGCGCCCGCACTTGCTAGGCCAGGTAAAGATTCTTTAAATCCATTCTGCATATCAGACAAGGCGACGCGATCTTGCGGGCGCTTAGGACCAGCTAATGAAGGTTCAATTGTGGTCATGTCCAGTTCTAATACATCTGTATATTCAGCTGTATTAGAATTTCTCCACATATTTTGCATTTTAGCATATTCTTCAACCACCTTTACTTTATGCTCTTCTCTTCCAGTGAATCTTAGATATTTCAAAGTTTCATAATCTATCGGAAAGAATCCGCACGTAGCCCCATACTCAGGCGCCATATTTGATATAGTTGCCCTATCTGCCAATGAAAGACTTTCTACACCTGGACCAAAAAATTCTACGAATTTACCAACAACGCCTTTTTGACGTAACATTTGAGTAACTGTCAGCACCAAGTCAGTAGCTGTTATTGTATCGCCTAAAGCACCTGTCATTTTGAAACCTATTACTTCCGGAAGAATCATAGGTAAAGGTTGACCAAGCATCGCAGCTTCTGCCTCAATGCCGCCAACACCCCATCCCAATACAGCAAGGGCATTAACCATAGTCGTATGGCTATCAGTACCGACAAGAGTATCTGGATAAATAGTTTTACGTTCCGTGTCTTCGTTAATATATATAGTTTGCGCTAAGCATTCTAGATTAACCTGATGACAAATTCCTGTACCTGGTGGCACCACTCTAAAGTTACGGAAACTTTTTTGCCCCCATTTTAAAAATTGATAACGCTCTTTGTTACGCTCGACCTCTTTCTTGACATTTTCTTCGAAAGATGCACGTGAACCATAAGAATCAACTTGCACTGAGTGGTCAATAACTAAGTCCACTGGAATCATTGGATTAATTTTATGCGGACTATCACCAAGAATTTTCATCGCATCACGCATAGAAGCTAAATCAACAATAGCCGGCACGCCTGTGAAATCTTGCATTAAAACGCGGGCTGGCATGTAGTTAATTTCCTCTTCAGAAGTTTTATTTTTCAACCATTTTTTAAATGGCTCCAGCTCTTTCTCATCACCATTACCATTGCGCACCACGTTTTCGAAGAGCACCCTCAAGCTATATGGTAATTTTTCAAGATCAAAATCACAATCTGACGCAGCTTTTTTAATATCAAATATAGTGTAATCTTCGCCATCAAGCTCTATATGCTTAGCGTATTTTAACTCTGATTGTGTAGACATAAAAAACTCCTAAAATAAAATTTACTGCCAATCATTGATAATACCCTTGGCATTTGCTTTTTCTAATGGTAATTAAACTATAACGTAAGAACAAGTTATTTTCGCTGTTTTTAGTGTATCATTTAGTTACTAGTAGTTTTAAAACATGCTCTCTTTACATTCATTAAGCTTTGCTTTAGAAAATAAAATATTTTATCAAAATATTTCAATGACCATTTTGCCGTCATCTATAGTTTATATTCAAGGAAAAAATGGATCTGGCAAAACATCTTTTTTACGTATGCTTGCTGGGATACAACTTCCCAGCGCAGGAAAAATTACTTTTAGCAAAGAGTCTTTACCTATTATTCAATTAGCAAAGCCTTATTGCACTTATATCGGGCATCGTTTTGGTATAAAGCTTGAACTTACTGTATTAGAAAATATAGAATTTTGGGCAAAATTATATGATTCTGAGCAGCTAATAAATGCAGCAATTGTATATTTTTCTTTACAAGATGTAGTTGACACTAAATGCTACGAACTCTCCGCGGGTAATCAAAAAAAAGTGGCCCTTGCTAGACTACTTGCATGCCAGTCAAAATTATGGCTACTTGATGAGGTGGATTCTAATCTTGATGCAGTTAACAAGCAACTATTGTTAAATCTTATTATATCGCACGCAGATAATGGAGGAATTGTTTTTATTACAAGTCATAATCATCCAGAAATAAAAAGCGCTCAGATATTAAATATATCTGAATATGAAGGCAGTATATTATGAAAAATATGATATTGCAGGAATTTAAAGTTCAAAATAAAATTTACAACATAACAAAATATACTTTTATATTTTTTATATTTTGCTGCCTTAGCATCACTCTAATAAATGCTTATGAAAATATACAAGCTTTCGGTATAATATTCGCAGTCATTAGTATCCCTTTAGCCTTTATAAGCCTATCTGGCAATTTAATAAAACCAGACATAGAAGATGGATCTCTAGAAACAATAATTACCTCCTCTACTCCAGGCAGGATTATATTAGCTAAGTATATCGCTTTATGCACCTGCTGCTCCTTAAGTTTTTTTCTTACCACGCCCATTATATATCTAATTTATAATATAGAACTCAGCACCTTCGTTGCAATGGTATTAAGTGGATTTATTTTATTGCTCCTAAGCGCCTCATTAATTACCTTAATATCTACAATACAAGGTTACTTTAGATCAAATACAAACTTTCTATCTATACTGATCATGCCTTTATTAATACCTAATATTATACTTTCTGGTCTTTTTCTTCAAAATCATGCTGACTTACATTTATTATTTATCATGCTTGGGATTAATTTAGTCATTATACCACCCGCTTTATATCTATCTAGCTATCTAGTTGAAAATATTTACAACATATAAAGTATAAATAAAAGATGAGGAGCATTTAAAGTTTGGTTCTAAGAACCGCATGAGTTAAAATCATCTATTGAAATTAATATTTATTATGTAGAAAACAATGTTTGCACTCTTTCTATCTAAGCTTAAAATTTTACTTAAGAACCCAATGGTCTTATTTGTTTATGGTATAATGAGCAAATGGTATATCATGATTATGCTTACCGCAGTGGTAGTTACTTACTGGGTGTTCCAAGGGTTAACTGATGCGGGCATTTTGCAAGAAGCAGAAAAAGTAGTATCTAGGGCATTACGCGACACTAAATCTGTTGCTAGATATTGTGTTCCAAAAATTGCTAATTTAAGTGATTTTTGGTATTGCTTAGATAATCCTCCTCAATACAAAGAGACAAAAGAAGAAAAAGATTTTGAAAAAGGTTTAAATGATTTATTAGATTTTAATAATTATGAGCAGTCACAGGACCCCTACGCAGAATAATTTATTGTAATAACCGAGCTTAAATTATTGCCAATGTGATATCTAGCTATATAATACCAATTTGATGTTTATAAAATGATCAATAATAACTAATAATTAAAAATCATGTCAGATAATACTATAGACGACCCCGATAAAACCACGCGTAGAGATTTTGTAACACTAACAGCAAGCGGTATGACTGCCGTAGGAGCTGCATGTGCTGCATGGCCACTAGTGGATTCTTTAAACCCTTCTGCAGATGTTCTTGCTTTATCTTCTATAGATGTTGATATTTCTAATATCGAACCAGGTCGTACCATGACTGTAAAATGGCGTGGTAAACCGGTTTTTATTACCCATAGGACCGAAGCAGAAATCAAGGAAGCCGAAGAAGTCCCAATGAGCGATTTAAGAGATCCTGAGTCTGATTCTGCTAGAGTAAAAGAAGGCTATAAACAATGGTTAATAACAATAGGAATATGCACGCATTTAGGGTGCGTACCTATATCAAACAAAGGGGATTATGATGGTTGGTTTTGCCCGTGCCATGGCTCTCATTACGACACTTCCGCAAGGATTAGACGCGGCCCTGCTCCACTAAATTTGGCAGTTCCTCCCTATGAATTCCTTTCAGATACAAAAATTAGAATTGGCTAATCATGAATAAAGAATACTCAGAGAATAAAGCATCAAAGCAAAATGGAATTATTGCGTGGATTGATTATAGGCTTCCTATATTTTCTGCACTACGTCATCTTGGTGAATATAAAGCGCCTAAAAACCTAAGCTATTGGTGGAGCCTTGGCTCTATAGCTGGTATTGCATTAATGATTCAAATAGTGACTGGTATTGTTCTTGCCATGCATTATACACCACATGTTGATCATGCTTTTGACAGCGTTGAAAAAATAATGCGGAATGTTAATTATGGCTGGATGATCCGTTATATGCACGCAGTTGGTGCTTCAATGTTTTTTGTAGCAGTATATTTACATATGTTCCGTGGAATTTATTACGGCTCATATAAGGCTCCGCGTGAATTATTGTGGCATTTTGGCCTAATTATATTTGTAGCAATGATGGCAACTGCTTTCATGGGGTATGTACTGCCTTGGGGGCAAATGAGCTATTGGGGAGCAACCGTTATTACTAACTTATTCTCTGCTATTCCTATAGTAGGTGAAAGTATAGTAACTTGGTTATTGGGAGGTTTTTCTGTTGATAACCCAACGCTTAATCGCTTTTTCTCCCTGCACTATTTGCTACCTTTCGTTATTGTAGGTCTAGTAATACTACATATATGGGCGTTGCATGTACACGGTTCAAATAACCCAACTGGAGTGAAGTTAAAAAAAGAGGACATGATCCCTTTCCACCCATATTATACTATTAAAGATTTTGTTGGGTTTGGAGTTTACTTCTTGATTTTTGCCTATTTTATCTTCTACAAACCAAATTTATTAGGCCATCCAGATAATTATATCCCAGCTAATCCTATGGTAACGCCAACGCATATTGTTCCAGAATGGTACTTTTTACCATTCTATGCAATTCTGCGTGCTGTACCTTCTAAGCTTGGTGGTGTGTTGTTAATGTTTGGTAGTATAATAATCTTATTCTTCTTGCCATGGATTGATCGTTCAAAAGTAAGAAGTGCTACTTTCAGACCAATGTATAAAGTAGCATTTTGGATATTCGTTCTCGATTGCCTAATCCTTGGATATGTAGGAGGAAAGCCAGCAGAAGAGCCATATTTAACTGTTAGTCGATTAGCTGCAGCTTATTATTTCTTTCACTTCTTAATAGTGTTGCCATTTATAGCTAAATTCGAAAAACCATTACCTCTTCCACATAATGTTGAAGAAGATAATAAAATGCATGAAGATGATATAATCTAATAAACGATAATTATGTATAACAAAATTCTAACTACTATATTAGTTATTTTTCTAACTACAACTAGCTATGCATCATCGGATAAGAGAGAAGCAAAGCAAATGTGGTGGCCATTTGAAGGTATGTTTGGTACTTTTGATCGTCAAGCTGCACAAAGAGGGGCACAGGTATATTTAGAAGTATGTTCAGCATGCCATGGCTTACAACATTTATACTATCGTAACCTACAAGAAATAGGTTTTAGCGAAGCTGAAATCAAAGCAATTGCTAAGGAAAAGACTGTTATTGATGGACCAGATGATTTAGGTGACATGTTTGAGCGCCCTGCACTACCTTCTGATGCATTTGTGCCACCTTATAAAAACGAACAAGCTGCACGCGCTTCCAACAATGGAGCATTTCCTGCAGATTTATCTTTAATAGTTAAAGCAAGGGAAGATGGTGCCAACCACCTATTTTCTATCTTAACAGGGTACGTAGAGGCGCCAAAAGATGTTACTATGATGCCAGGTCTTAGCTACAACCCTTATTTTGAAGGTGGTCAAATAGCAATGCCTGCGCCACTCGCAGAAGGACAAGTCGAATTTAGTGATGGTACACCTGCCACGCTTGAGCAAATGGCTAAAGACGTCACTATTTTCTTGCAATGGGCAGCTGAGCCAGAAATGGAACACCGCAAATCTATGGGCTTAAAGGTAATGATATTCTTATCTATATTCACTATATTATTCTTTATAGCTAAAAAGCGTACGTGGAGAAGAATTAAGTAAGTAATTAGTATGAGACAATTACTAGTAATATTATTTATTATAGCTTCTCTTAACTCATGTTCAAACTATCACGATGGAGATATGTCAGATCATTTTGATGGCAATAGATTTTTTGATCCAGAAGTCCAGTACTCTAACAATTTTTGGTCATTTTTAAAATGGCAAATCACTAAAAAATCTACTACATGGCCTAATTTTGTAGAAGTAAAAAAATATGACACCCCACCAAAAAAAGTATTTGGTGATAAAATACGAATTTCTAATGTTGGTCACGTTACTTTCTTAATACAAACACAAGGACTAAATATTTTAACAGACCCAGTATGGTCAAAACGTGCAAGCCCTATATCTTTTGTAGGCCCAAGCAGAGTTATAGATCCTGGTATTAAGTTTGATGATCTACCACCTATTGATGTAGTTTGGATTAGTCATAACCATTATGACCATTTAGACATTAACACTATAAAGAAGTTATGGGCTAAGCATAAACCACGTATTATTACTCCGCTTGGTAATGACACTATAATTCATTCCTATGATAAAAAAATTCAAGTAGAAAGCTATGATTGGGGAGATGAAATAAAAATCTCTGATAATGTAAAATTACACTTAACTCCAATGCAGCATTGGTCAGCGCGCGGTGTATTTGATCGCAATAAAGCACTATGGGCAGCCCTTACTATTGAAACAATAGCTGGAAATATATATTTTATTGGTGATTCTGGTTATGGCGAGGGCAGATATTTCAAACGTGACAAAGAAAAATTCGGACAATTTCGTGTGGCAATGATGCCTATGGGGGCTTATGAACCGCGTTGGTTTATGCAATATGCTCACATGAATCCAGATGATATGATAAAGTCTCATCAAGACCTAGGGTCTCCTTACACAATTCCATCGCATTATGATGTATTTAAACTCACTGACGAAGGCAGAGGTGAAACATTAACCGCCCTGAAGGATGCAATGCAGCGTCAGAAAATAAATGAAAAAATAAAAATACTTGAGGTTGGGCAATATTACGATGTACCATAAGTTGTAACAAGAATGCACTAGTCACTCTATAATCCTTGTAACGTATTGATGGTATCAAGATAGGCTTGAAGTAAAGTAAAATCACGCTAACGAAATAGTAACCAAAGTTACTGATGCAGCGCCAGCATTTTTTAAGACTTGACTACACAAATTACTAGTTGCACCGGTAGTTTTTACGTCATCAACCAATAAAATAGTTTTACCATTAACGCTATGCTTATCTCCCAACTTGATAGAGCCATTTAAATTTTTACTACGCTTGGATTTGCTTAAACCAATTTGAGATATTGTCCATTTTTTTTTAATAAGCACATCAGGAATCATTGGTTTAGCCATAAATTTGGCTAGTTCTAGCGCTAATATTTGGGCTGGATTATAATTTCTAAATACCCTTTTCCACCTGTGCATTGGTACTGGAACAACTAAATCTACATTTTGTATTTCAGTTTGATATCGAGCCAATAAAAGTTTTGCAAACATTTTTGCATTATTTGTTTGATCGCTATATTTAAATGCATGTACTAAATTTTTACTGTTTTGATCAAATTTAAACAAACTTCTGCTCATATCGTATTTAGGTGGTAATACAATACATTTCGCGCAAGAAAATTGTCCTTCAATTGAAAATTCAAAAGGGAATCCACAAATATTGCAATATGGCAAAGTGATAAAATTTAGTTTTTGAAAACATTTAGAACAAACACCATTTTTTCCATCTGTTAATTCAGAGCATGAAGCACACCTATATGGCAAAATATAATCAATGATTTGAGATAATACGGTCCCAAGCATTATCTTCTTCCCATAGCGTATTTTACTAATAATTTCTTGAATAGGGGCACTTCTTCAATAGCTTTAAAGCCTACTTGTCTTGCGCTATGTAACAGTTTAGATTTGTTCGAAAATAATGCATTAATGGTATCAGTAATTTCTAGCATATTGCTATTATCTGTCTGACGAGCTTTTTGGTATTGAACAAGAGCATGCTTACTTGCTCCATACTCTAAAATTAATTCAACTAGACAAGCAATATCTTTAATTCCTTGGTTTAACCCTTGCCCTGCAAGTGGATGCATAATATGAGCACTATCGGCAATCAATATAATTTTTTTGTTATAATATTGCTTAGTTTCATATAATTTTAAAGGAAATGCGCCGGCCTCGCTTATCATCGATATTTTACCAAGGAAGTCGCCAAAATTTTGTTGCACTAAATATTCCAACTCGTCAGTTGGTAAGTTCATAATCGCATCTTTTTTCTCAGAAGCGATTGTCCATACCACCGAAGATAAAAATTGATCCTTTAATGGTAATATGGCGAATGGGCCAGAAGGCATAAAATGTTCAACGGCCGTTCCTTCGTGCGGTTTCTCATGTTTTACAATAAATGTTATCGCATGCTGACTATAGAATTTTTCAGTAGCGCTACTAAAATATCTTTGACGTGCTTTAGAGTTCATACCATCACAAACAACTAATAGATCACATGCATGTTCAAGTTTTTGATTTAAAACTAATGTACAACCATCTTCGGTGTTTTGTTTAATATCATATGAACTCTCTTCTAATAGATCAACCAGCTTATTATTTGTCACTAACTTAAAGAGTAATTTTTTAAAATTAGAATTTTCAACCAGATACCCCATTAGTTCACCTTCTGCTAGATCATCAGAGGCGAAATGTAACATTTGGGGCGCTTTATCATCTGCTACATAAATATCGTTAAATGCACCAGAGATTTGTTCAACCTCATTCCATATACCGATTTCTTCAAAAGTTTTTTTCGAAGATGAGGTCAAAGCTGTAGTACGAACATCTTTAAAGAAATCTTTATGTTTGCTAGAACGAGACTCAATTATAATAGTTGGTATGTTATGTTTTGCAAAAGCAAGTGCAGTAAGCATGCCGCTTAATCCACAACCAAGAATAGTAATTTTAGGATACATCAGATGTTTCTTTTTTATGTTTATGCATAAAATATTTTAAGTAAGAATTAGTTGCTACCGCACTTAATAGGAAATAAATTAAAGCAATGTCAATATATGAATTATTGACCTTAAAAGAACCTAAAAAACATATAAACAATGCTGCTATACTAGTTCCTGTATTTAAAAATAATAATTTAATAAATATATCACGCTGTAGAAATGCTCCACAAATCACGATGGATGAAAAAATTAAGACCAATATTAAGCAGATATTTAACATATTCATTTGATTATTTGTTTAACTCTTCTATCCATTTCGCCTTCTTGCAAATCATTCATAAATTGCAAATCGAGAGCATGCACAAGCAAATTATTACCTTCTATAGATAACGTGACTGTACCTGGTGTCAGAGTGATAGAATTTGCATATGTAACTAGCCCAATATCAGTATTTTGAATAGATTTTATAGGCTCTAATATTGGCTGTATTCTTAAGTTTTTACGACAAGTTATCCTCACAACTGCTATAGATGACATAAAAATTTCCTTCAATAACCAGATAGTATAAAATATTGCACTAAGTTTAAAGACATTTTTATCTGGCAATAATTTTAATTTCCAAGCAAATATAAAAGTAAGGAATGGAGCAGCAAACATAAAAATTATTAATTGCACTTCATCATGTACACCAGTAAGACCTACCCAAATGGCAATAAAAGTAATTAGTGAAATAATTTTAATGAGCATGCGCGCCATCTTGGGTTTTAGGGGTTGAAGAAAAAGGGAGCAAAATCATTCCCATACAAAACAATGTAGCAATGATAACAAACACATTATTAATTGCAATTACAAAAGCCTCTCTCATTACCATATTATCTAATAATTGATACGCTGCAAGCTCTGGATTATTAACTTTCCCTACTAAGCCTTGTGTAAAAAATTTAACATATTCCTGTACCTGCGGTGAGGTAAGAGGCATGTTATCTTTCATGCTTTGTGCATAGATTTGTGATTTGGAAATAATTAAACTATTAATAATAGCAAGCCCTATTGCTCCACCTAAATTTCTAGTTAAATTATATAAACCACTAGCATTTTGTACATCATCTTTAGACATAGTACCAAGAGCTAAATCATTAATTGGCATAAAACAAAACATCAGAGCTAGACCTCGAACCATCTGAGGTATAAATAATTCCCAGTACTCAGCCTCTGCGGTTAGGAAACTATTGAGGTAGCAACCAAAAGAAAAAGTTCCAAAACCAATTGCTAGTATAATTCTCTTATCAATTCCAGATTCCATCATCTTTGCAGCTAGAGGCGCAGATGCAAACTGGAACACTCCAGTAACAATCATAGTTATACCAATTTGCAAAGTATTATAACCAGCTATAGTGAATAAAAATAATGGTAATAAGTATACTGTTCCATACAACCCTACACCAAGTATAAAGGAATATACGCAGCCAAAACTAAAATTCTTATTACGAAATGCGCTTAGATCAATAATTGGGTTTTTGTGGGTTAGCTCTCTTATCAATAACCAAATGAATGTAACAATAGTTACTATTGATAAAAATAATATATGATTATCTTGTAGCCAATCTTTTTTATTACCCTCTTCAAGCACATATTGTAAAGACCCAAGACTAACGGCCATTAATACAATACCAAGGATATCAAAATTATTTAATAATTTGTAATTTGGCTTATCAAAATCAACGAATAAAAATACTGTAACACAAACGAAAATACCAGGTATAACATTCAGCAAAAACATAAAATGCCAAGAAATAGTCTCGGTAATGTACCCTCCTAAAGTAGGCCCTACAGTCGGCGCTACCGTTACCACTAAACCAATAATCATACTCACCTTAGTATGCATTTTTTTAGGAAAAAGGATGAATATAGCACCAAATGCAGTTGGAATCATTGCTCCACCAAAAAAACCCTGCAACGCTCTAAAAATAATCATTGATTCAATATTCCAAGCAAGAGCGCACAATACACTCATGACGGTAAAACCAAGCGCTGCTATAAAATAAGCAATCCTTGTGGAAAGAAGACGCGCTGCATAGCCTGTGATTGGAATTATAATAACTTCAGCAATCAAATATGAGGTTTGTATCCACGATAGTTCGTCTCCCGAGGCTGATAAACCAGCTGCAATAACTGATAATGAACTAGCAACTATCTGAATATCTAAAATAGCCATAAACATACCAACTATCATAGCAAAAAATGCTAAGAGAGTCTTGGGTGATATATCTTCAGATACTTGTGCTTCTTGCATATTTTTTATTGTTATTTCTCACTTTTATTTATACTTCTAGAGTTATCAAAAAGCAAAGAATATGAAATACTTCCTATTAAAATAAAAAAAACGAAAATTGTTAATAAAAAGCTTTCTTTCTACTTGTTTAATAGAAATAAAGTATTGTATTTATATTAAATTATGTTATAAAATGCTTGAAATTCATTAATATATAATAATAACTTTGACAAAATGGCTAAAAGTTCTTCCTTACAACAATCTTCAGACCAAAAAACTATCTCTTTCAAAAGGAAACTAAATAACTCCGAAGATATATCACCACCTGCTAAAGTAAGAAAAACAAGCTTAGGTAAACATCATGTGTCAAATAATTTAGGCGATAATCAAGATTTTGTAATACATAAAATAGAGTTAAAAAAAATCAAAATCTTATCATTCTTTGAAAGTATTTTACATGTGGATCTTTCGGATTTAGTGCTAACAGACATTACTTTTAAAGAAGAGCACGGTAAACTCACCGTAGTTGGTCGTCCTAAAGTAAATGGATCTGCTACTAAGCAAATGCGTCACGTTATTCCCTACTCATTCGTTGAACATTTAATACAATCAGAAATCGATATATCAACTTGCCCTCAAGAGGCTCTTAAACTTCTATCCAAAACGATATTAGTTTTTGCAAAAGCACAAAAAGGATATGCTGTCAGTGCTAATGACCTAGAAACTAAGCCATATAATGATATATTAGAGCTTCCAAAAATCGCTAATAGGTCAATATCTAATAATGGTAATACGGTATTCCTTGCCTCTCCAATAAAGGGCGGTGCATTAAAATGGACTCCGGTTAAACGGGCAAAAGCAGAAACAGATTTCTCTATTTTTAATATTAAATTTATACAACAAGCTTTAGATAAATTTAATCACGCTCTGGAAAGTAGCGATGAATATATTTTAAATATAGCATCTGAGGCATTATCTAGGTTTATATTTATAATCTTCAATAAAAGCAAATATGCTGTATTTGCCAAAGAAGGTAATACAGTAAGTTATGAACTTAGATTGTATCAAAGCGAAGATAGTGCTTTTAAAGCTGGTAAAGATTATGAAATAATGACAGCTAGAGAATTACAATCTATGAACCACGACACAATCAATAAATGTATTAGAATCGTTGATTGCGAAGGCAGCAAAATACGAGATATTCCAAAAGTGCTAAAAATCATTAATGACATTATCTTTAAGTATAACATGCTATTAGAGTGTGATTCTGCATCAATAGCTACTTATAATAGTAAATATAATTATCAACTTAAATTGTCAAATGCTGATATTACGATACCAGAATACAATCAAGAACTCATGGAAGCTACTTATCTAACGCAATTACCCTATCAGCTTGCAAAAATACTCTATAGTATCTTTGATTTAAAAGCTCTAGAACAAGTTATTGTAACACCAAATCGTAAAGAAGGAGACCTAACCTTTTATACTTCTGCATCTGGACAGCTCATGTCACAGTATAAATTTGATGATGGTAACGAAATAAGAGCTGATGAAAGAGAAGGTGCAAGAGGCTATTCCAGTGAAGAAGTCTTTAGAAACAATAAAACCGACCTTTCCATCTTGGCTCGAAAACTTAGTGAACTATTTGTTATTGCTACTACACCATTTGCCTCAATGCAAAAAGGCTTTATAAACTTAACAAACAATTTTATAAGCTTATCTTTAAATAAACTGGCAGAACTTGCTTCATATGATTATCAAATGAATTCTACTGACTCGCAAAAACTAAAAAACGAGGTATTTGAAATATTTGATATTCTAACTAATAATACTGATGATTATTACACTATTAATGACTTATCAATACTTGGAACAAATGAATATGATGAAATTTTGCAACATGCACTACCAGTATAGTTGCAGGAAATTATTTCAAATAAACTTTTGGTTGACTTTATACAATTGTTAGTCTATCTCTTGCCTATTTAAGTATACTTATAGATTAAATTAAGGGTAACTAGTTAATATGGCAAAATCAATTTATACAAGAATGCAATTTTTCCAATTAATTTCCATGGGTCCTGAAAAAATTGAACAATGTTTTGACGCACGCTTTAACAACCAAGTGATAGAGAATAATTACTCCAAAGAAGATCAGGAAGTATTTTTGCAAGTGCTAAAGGAAGTGTTAAATTCAGATGGGCATTATCAAGTCCAATGGACAAAAATAGGTGCACCTTGCAACCTGGATGATTTAATAGAATTTACTAACACTAACAACACTATAAAAAGGCTGGAACAAGACTCTCAAAGCGCAATAATTGGTGAAATGAGTGATAGCAGCGAGGGAAGCCTAGCATATGACGCAACTTAGCCTGTAATTTTTTTATGTCTTATATTATCGTTTCGTAACAATAGCGCCGCTATAGCAAACATAGTAGCAATGCACAATGCAATGGACATATAGGAACCAGTCTTATAGTACAAAAACAAACTAAAAGCTGGCGCCATTTTCCCTACTATACTTGCACCAAGAGTAGTTCCTATACCTACAACGAGATATTTTTCATCTCCTTTTATTTGGCTATTGCACCAAATATTCAGTGGACACAGGAATATAATCCCCCATATAATGATCCAAAAGCGGACAAAGCTTACATATATAATTGAAGATCCCTCAAGAAAATACCAAATTGGAGTAATAGTAAGTGCTAGCACCCAGCTAGCAGTAAACATAATAGTATTAGGTTTAAAACGTGATACAAAGTTACCTATCAACGGTATTGCTATCATATCAAATACTAACATAACACTATTCATAATCATCATTGTCTTCAACTCTATATCGCTAATCAAAGGTATTAAATAATTCATAGTTACAAATGGGATTGCATACGTTAAATGTGAAAAGCTGTTGATAATAGCAATATGTAGTAAATCTACTTTGTATTTCCACAGAATTTTTATTCCAGAAATATTATAAAATTGGAAGATTATTTTGGATTTTTTTTCTAATCTAGCCTCAGCATTATTACGCAATATATAACCAATAACTGCAGCAATACCACCGAAAAAAAACACCATTCTCCAGCTATTTTCCATGTCTAAGTAATGCACAAATGTAGCTGCTAAAGATGCGAATGCTATTCCACAAATAGTTGATGTTTGGTACAAATATGAATTTTTAAAAGCTTCGCTTTCTGACTTGTCTTGCAAAATATACAGCTTAGCAATTGCACTTTCACCTGCTGCAAAAATTTCCCTCATCATACGCAATAAGATCAATAATACCGGCGCCATTACACCAATCTTATTATGATCAGGCAATGTTCCTATCAAAAATGTTGCTATACCAACACCAATTAATGAATATGATAATGCCCTAGATGGTCCACTTATTTTAGCAATCATACCAAAAATATATGTACCAAAAGGTCTAGTTATAATTGATGTAGCGAAGATACTATAAGCCATAATCAAGCCTACAACTGGGTCAGTATGAGGGAAGAATAATGGCGCCATAACTGGAGCTAGAAAAGCATATATTGATGTATCAAAATGGTCAACTGCATTACCAAGTAATATGGTAAAATCTTTTTGAGAAAAATGCTGCATTGCAAAACCTAATATTTCATTTAGAAACGAAATACCAGAGAGTATAGACAAGAGGACAAACATCCTGCATGCAATGTAAATCTATATCTACCTCCCTACGCAGGCATTATCCTGGAGCAGGTTATAAGAGTATAATCTCAGCCTTAAGTATCACCTAAAGCACCTCTGGTATTAATTAAATGAATTTTATATAGAGTAACAGGGCTTGTCAAATTAAACAAAGCTTATATACGCTTGATTCTCAAAAAAATTTTAGCTTAGAATTTAGTTACAATTTCTTCAACTTTAGATTTTAATTGAGGCAGTTTACTCAAATCAACACCACCAGCTTGTGCTAACGTTGCTTGACCTCCACCACTACCACCAACAAAGTCAGCGGTTTGGTTAGCAAGCTTGCCAGCATGATATTGTTTTGAAGCTTTATTAGAAACCGCAACGACTATAGCTAATTTTCCAACGTTTTTAGAAATATATACTACGATTAAATCATCGTGTTTTTTCACAAGATTTTCTGCAGACATACGAATAATTTTGGGATCTATTTTTTCAAACTCCCGATAAATCAGGCGTGCATCATTAATTTCTACTATTTGTTTAGTTAGGTCTTTATCAGATAAAGTAATAGTATCCATTTGTAATTTTTCTACTTTTTTCTCCAGATCTTTTTTGTTACCAACCAAAGTATCTACTTTTTGCAATAATTCAGTTTTATTACTTTTTAAAGAGTTCATAACTTGTTCTAACAGCTCTTCACTTTCTAGAATTGATGCAAATGCAAAATTTCCGCATACTGCTTCAATTCTTCTTATACCAGCTGCTATAGCTCCCTCGCTGATTATTTTGAATGCACCAATATCTCCAGTTCTTTGCGCGTGAGTACCACCGCAAAGCTCAAATGAATAAGGGTTAAGGACATTTAAATCAGCCCCCAATGATACCACACGTACTTCAGAATCATATTTTTCACCAAATAAAGCCATAGCTCCAGACTCTATCGCTTGATCTGTAGACATTAATTTAGTATTCACCTTTGAATTATCACTAATAATACTATTAACTTTTGACTCTATTAAATAAATTTCGGCTTTCGTCAAAGCTTTTGGATGGCTAATATCAAAACGTAATTTATCTTGAGCTACCAAAGAACCTTTTTGCGTTACATGACGCCCTAAAACATCGCGTAATACTGCGTGTAATATATGAGTGGCTGTATGGTGTATGCGTAAATTTTTTCTATAATTAGTATCAATTTCCAACTTAATTTCATCGCCTGGAGAAATTAAACCTTCTTTTAACTCACACACGTGTCCGATCACTTTGCCAAGGTACTTCATTGTATTTATAACTTTGATCTTACAATGCGGTGAAGTAATGATACCAATATCACCCATTTGACCACCAGATTCTCCATAAAATGGAGTCTGGTTAGCAATCAATGTAAATTTTGACCCTGCCTGAGAAATTTGTTTTAATTTTGTTCCGTCCTGAACCAAAGATATAACTTTTGCTTCAGCTATATTTAATGAATAACCTAAAAATTCTGTTGCTCCAAACTCTGCTGAAATATCAAACCAAATTGCATCAGTTTTAGATTCACCAGAACCAACCCAAGCTTTTCTAGCACGCTCTTTTTGTGCTAACATTTGCTTATTAAATCCCTCATTGTCAACTGCAAGCTTTTGTTTTTTAAGTATATCTTCAGTCAGATCTAGTGGAAATCCATAAGTATCATAAAGCTTAAACGCCACTTCTCCAGATAATTTTCCACCCTTAGAAATAGCAACAGATTCCTCTTCTAATAGCTTTAAGCCCCTATCTAATGTTTTTTTAAAACGTTCTTCTTCTTGTTGTAAAATGCTAGATACAAACTCTTCTGCTCTTTTTATTTCTGGATAAGCATGACCGAACAAATCAACTAACTTAGGCAATAATTTATACATTAAAGGGTCCCGTGCGCCCAATTGATGCGCGTGACGCATAGCTCGTCTCATGATACGACGCAAAACATACCCTCTTCCTTCGTTGGATGGCATAACACCATCAGCGATTAAAAACGAAGCTGAGCGTAAATGATCTGCAATTACTCTATACGAAAAAAGAGCCTCTCCTTGTGGTTTTACTTTTAAAATAGATTCAGTATAGCCAATAATATCTTGAAAAAGGTCAATGTCATAATTATCGTGTACACCTTGAATTACCGCCGATATACGCTCTAAACCCATGCCGGTATCTACAGACTGATTAGGCAAGTTAATACGTGTATCTTTATCAACTTGCTCATATTGCATAAAGACTAAATTCCAAATTTCAATAAAACGGTCTCCGTCCTCTTCTGGAGTTCCTGGTAGCCCACCTGGAATATGTGCACCGTGGTCATAAAACACCTCAGAACATGGGCCACAAGGGCCTGTATCACCCATTGACCAGAAATTATCACTTGTAGCAATACGTATTATTCTATCATCACTAAAACCAGCTATTTTTTTCCAATAAGATGCTGCCTCATCATCGTCATGATATACGGTTACATATAGCTTATTTTTGTCTAGTGCAAAGTCCTTAGTTAGTAAATTCCAAGCATAATAGATAGCTTCTTCTTTAAAATAATTACCAAAAGAAAAGTTACCCAACATTTCAAAAAATGTATGATGCCTTGCCGTGTAGCCTACATTATCTAGATCATTGTGCTTACCACCGGCGCGTACTGATTTTTGGCTTGAAGTAGCTTTACTATAATCACGCTTTTCCACACCAGTAAAAACATCTTTAAACTGTACCATACCAGAATTTACAAACATCAAACTAGGATCGTTATGTGGTACCAAAGAACTTGATGGCACATGTGTATGCCCTTCTGCTTTAAAAAAATCAATAAAAGTATTTCTAACTTGTTGCGTGGTAAGTTTTGTCATTTTAATTTATACATCAATTCGGTTATATCTAGAACCATAATACATTAATAAATTTATGGCCAAATTACAATATTAATTTAAAAAGCATTTTATAGATTTTTATTGCTATTGAGCTTGAGCTGCTTAGCCTTTACCATAGAATAATATATTTATTGGAATATTAAAAGTAAATGAGTAATCATAATCCTTCAAAATTAGAGTTCTTAGTAAAGTTCTTTAATAATATATTCCACAGAAGAAAGCTAATAGTATTTATTGGCGTCAATGGTATCATCATGGCGACCTTAAAATGGCAAAAAATAGAAGATAGTATATTTATTAGCAATATAGATGCGCACAAAAAAAAGAAATATCACAGATTTTTAAATAAATATAAGAAATATTATATTACCTTTTTGTTAGATAACAAAGAATGTGTGCTTAAGCATGAAATCATGCCTATTTTTAGCTCTCTTATAAAAACTAATCCGGTTGATAAGTTTATTTCAGAAAATTATGCTTCTTCAGATATTGTAGCATATAACGTCTATAGAATTGATAATCAAGATGGCGAAATATGGAATAGTTGCATCGCTTCTGTTCCATTCCGTGCACCTATAAGTAAATTGTTAAAATATGTAATTAACAATTCTTTTAAATATAGTGGTGTGTATTTTTTATCATTAGAATTCCAAACCATTATCGATAAAATTTTAAAAATAACACATAATACTGCATGTAATGATAGCCTACAAATTTTTGCTACTGTGACAGCATCAAGTGACATTAGGATTGTTGTCAAATATAAGCAAGATATCATGCAAGAACAGTCCATAGAATACCCTCAAGATAAATCGCCAATGTATGTTATAGGCACTATAGAACAAGTCATAGCTGACAAACTATTATTCTATAAAGAGTACATAAACAAGCTAAATTTACAAACTTGCGTGATACTTCTTATAAACGAAGAATTGAAAGGTTTAGCAACAAACCTGAAATTTGGTGAAAGCCAATTACTTTTACTATCAGGCAAGGATGTTTCTTCTTCAAATGATTATGTGGAACAGGAATTTCAAGATCATATTTTAATAGAAAAATTCGATAGTTTTAATACTCATTTGGCATTAAATAAAGCATTAAAATCAATTACAACACTAACATTAATTAATAGTGTTATATTCAAACCATTACTTGCGGTAATGCTTGGTTTAATAATAACTTTAGGCGCTCTTAAATATCAAACTATAATTATTCAATCAAATACTACTAAATTAAATAAACAATATTATACATTATCAGAAGATTATAGAGAAATACAAAAACAACATCCTGAGCTTGCTAATGTCAGTGACCTTGTAGATTTATACAATTTAGAAAATATGATTAAGGAAAAATCCGTGACGCCTTTTTCAAATCTCAATGCTATCTTGTCATTTAATAGACCAGATCTACAAATTTCCAATATAAAATGGGAAGCACATGCTCCAAAAATTACAAATAAATCACGACCAACTCTTAATATCAACGTAAGTTTAATGTACAAAGGTGATTTACAACCCACTATTAATGGCGTAGAAATAATAAACGAATATGTAAATCATATAAAATCCACTTTTCAGGACTATAACGTAAATTATAAACGTAACACAGATGATATTGTCCAAATCTCCCAAAAAGTAATTATACCAGCTCATATTACTATCACAGGAATCATGAAAGGTGGTAATAATGCTAGATAAACTTGTTATCCATTTAAAAAATATTATTTTCTTTAAAGCCATAATATACATCGTCATGGCTATTATACTTTTTATATTAATGCCTATTTTCAAGGAAGATTTAGCTAAATCTTCCAACAGGCAACTAGAATCTCAGGCATTTCTTAGCTCGGCTACCTTAAAACTAGAATCTATTAGAGACTTTAAAGATAAAATTGTAAATACCAATAAAAAATACAAGAATCTCATGAAAAACTCTGCCGCTCCATCTTGTTTTGAGCGCAATACATTAATTAGTAATATGAGTTTACTATCTGAAAAGCATCAACTTTTTGAACCAATACAAATTAAAATTATTAGAAATTTTGATAGTAACAATATACCAAACACTAACGGACATATACAAATACATTATTATGATATCAACATCAATTTCAAAGCAACTAACTACCACTCTTTATTATCTATCATTCGAGAAATATACTTACTACTACCTACTGGCTCAACAGTAACTAATACTGAAATAGAAACATTACAAGTTCTTACACCCGATATTATTAATCAATTAAATACTAATCAATCACCAGGTTTAATCAACATAGATATAAAAGCCCAATTAAAAGAAGTTGCTTATGAAAAATAACATAGCAATACAAGTTGGGGCTAATTCTGAACCATTTTACCAACAAATAACTGAACATTTTGACAATAATATTAGCTCTAACCTATGTCAATCATTGGCAAATTTACTTTCCTTGGATTATGCAAATAGATTGAGATCAGAACCACCTCTAAACGAATATATCTGTACTTGCCTTAAGCGTCTAAAACAACACCTAGGAGCGCAGGTGATATTGGATAATAATTTTTCTGAAGCAATGACGCTTTTTACTGTAGCTATTACTCCGGATAAAAACCCTTTAGATGATAAATCCAATTCACAAGAACAATCCCAAGATGCTCTTATAGAATCAACAATATCAGCACTTTTCGGCGACCTGACACCAGAAGAACAAGGGCACATAAAACTAGTTATCAAGGACCTTCTTAATAGCAAAGACGGTAAAGAACTAATGAATATTATAAGCTCTGAGCCTAAAGTTTTTCAAAAAATAATAATAAATGCTGTGGAAGGTAAAATACCCCAAAAAGAAATATCAAATATTGTTAGTCAACACATGGAAACACTTGCAGATCATTCTAAACAAATTAACAATAAATCAGAAAGTCTACGTAGTGTAGTGGGTAAACTAGCATTATCAGGGGGAATATTAATAGCAGCCTCTATAGGATTGGTGGTTGGTGGACTTGCTCTTCCAGCTCTTATTGTACCAATGACAATAGCGGCTATAAAAATAGCACCAGCTATTGGCGAAAAAATCGCAGTTAACATAATTAATAATAATACAACTATACAAAATCAAACTAGAGAATTTGACCAAGCGAAAATAGCCACTATTACAGCACCTATTAATAAAATCAATGAGCAAACTATAGAGCCAACTATTGAAAAGCCTAATATACCAGAATTATCAAAAGAACAAGTCAAATCCCTAGCCAAAAGTGTAGATGTAACAGAAATAGATACTCCAATTGTCCAAGATAATGAACCCACTCCCAAAACACAAACGCTAGAAGTTAAGACAAACAAATCTACAAGGTCTATTTGATTACTTGTACAAAGTTATGCCTTTACCTTATTGAGTACTCGACTTGCAGGAATCATCACACCATTATCTAAGCGTAATTCTACTTGCCCTTTTTCGGTACGAGCTCCCTCTACTTTAGCAGTTTGTTTTTCTACAATAGTACTACCAGTAGTTTGAGTGCCATTATTACTACGATACGCTGCAACAAATTCTCTTCTATACTGACCATCTTCCTTCACAGGCCCAGATGCAACATCTTGGAAAATACCATTCCAGCTTGGGAAAGTGACACTACGTTTACCTGCATCGTATTCTGCTTGATATTCTGGCTTTAAATTAACACGCTGAGCTGTGATTTCATTTTCAATATAGCCATTTAATTTTAATAAATTATCGCCAGCTAAAGCATCAATCTGAGCTCTGCTACCTATGCCCCCAAACTCCCGAATTACATAAAATTGTATTGCAACAGAGGTCTGACTTGCATTGTTAAGCAACTCAAAAGCACGATATTCACCAGGTACTATTGCTACTAGCTCACCAGTTTCATTGTCATAAATATTTTGCGCAGCATATTCAATGATTGAATCATCTTCAGCTTTGTCAAATAAAATAGTTGGTGTGTTTGCCACTCCGTTTTTATAAACAAAAATATCATCAGCATAAGTTACAGTAGCATTATGGTAAGCCGCCTCTTCTCTTTCAGTTGGATTTAAATAATTACCAATTACTGCACCAATAGTATGAGCGCTAAAGGCTTCTTCGTCAGTAGATACAAAAATACCATCTCTTGGAACAATAGAACCAACAAATACAGATCGTTTATCTTCAAGTTTAACATTTTTGATATTTTCTGGATCTTGTAGATCTTGCACTGTAACTTTTACTATGTAGTTACCATTTTCTAGTTCCACTGGAAATCTAATTTTACCACTGCCCTCACTTATTGCTTTTTCGTTGACAAGTGTTGTTAGGTATTTACCATTACTATCACGAACTTCGGCTGTCAAATGCCCTGGTTTTTTAACATGATTATTAAAGTAAACATCTAAAGCACCATTTTTTACTTGTACTCTTGACAGATCAAGCTCTACTTTTTGACCAATCAAGTTAGTATCCAGCACGATATCATTTTCTAACTCTGCAATATCACGTATATCAACTATTTGATCTCTATTTACTGTTTGACCATTAATAATAACGCCAACAGCTGCTCCTTTCTCTATCTTAACTCCTTCTACCACTCCAGATAATGTAGCACTAGCAGTTACAGGGAATGAAACTCGATTACCACCAACGTTTTTTGTTCCTTTAGATTTTATAGCTAAGGTATATTCCTTACGTGGCATCACTTCATTGCCTGCATTGTCTTTACCATCCCATTCAAAGGTATGTGTACCAGCTTTTCCTGTTTGCGTTATATTTCTTACGGTTATTCCATGTTCATCATAGATTGAAAAATGATTAGTAATAACAGCTGAGGGTGATTGCTCTGAATGACTTATTTTGTAATTATAAGTAACTGGTTTGCCATAAAAGCTTCTAGTATCGTCTTTATAATCAATTACTTTACCTTTTAAACCCATAAGATCAATAGCAGGGTTTTTACTAGCCTTTAATTGCAATATTTGAGCATTAACATTAGCTTTAGCAATCATCATTTCTGAAATTCCTTTAGCCATTTCCATCATTTCAGTAGATTTATTACCACCACCATCTTCATCTGGAAAACCCATATTTTTTGCAGATGCCAGCATTAGCTTAGTAGCAAAATCCATTGCACTATCAATACTTTTCGATATTTTTTTTAGGTCTCCATCTTGTTCAATTTGTGAACGTCCTTTTCTTTCAGCTTGCATGCTTTTGTAAAACATTTGAGATGCTTTACTAGTAATAGGTGATTTTTTTAACTTTGCTTTATTTTCAGCACTTATAGCCGTTGAAGTGCTGGCATTATTACGAATATCCATTTATATTTATACCTTTATATTTACGCTATTTTCGGTAATGTAACCGATTTCTTCCAAATCATTTTCTAGAACGGCCTGCATGCCCTCGCCATCTTTTGAAAGATCTGTGAACTGATTCATCCATAAATTTCTTTCTTCTGCATTTGCAAAATACTCTGTTTTTTGACCACGTTCGCCCTGATTCATTTCAAATTCAAGGGAAGTCTCTTCTTTTATGTTAGTTGCCTTTGTCGTGAGTTCAATAAACTTTTCTTTAGCCGCTTCTAATATACCCAAAGTTTCTCTTTTGTCTGCTATAAATTTAATACTTTCAATTTGTCTAACACCATCTTTACCAGCAACCGATAAAACCTCAACTCGTACAGGCCCAAGAGCTTGTGGAAATAAGTTTATAACTATTGTTTTCTTACCATTTGTTGAACTTGAATTCAAGGCTTCTATTACGGATAATGATACTTGTGTAACTGGCTTTGGCATTGCATCGCCTTTTTGACCTGTCATTAAATTATCCTTAAAAGATATCTGAAAAAAATCTTCCGATCTATTTTCTACAACTCCACCAGACGTAGCAAAGGTAGGATTAGAATTTTTTGAATTAAAGCTATTATTTCCACTTAAATCAGCAGACATTTCTTCATTTTCAATAACTAGTTCACTATCATTAGCAAAGGCTTGTACTGATTCTGTCTCTTGCTTAACATTACTTAAATGCATTTTAGAAAGCACCGATTGTCCTTGTCTAGTAGCATCTGCAAGCATTATATTATTCGAAACTAGAACTTGTTTTAAAATAACTTCAACATCCTCAGCATTAGCTTCAGAATGAAGTTTCATCTCTAACTTTATTTCTTTTAGTAACTTGGAAGGTGCTTGTGGCGCATTAAACTCCATTACTCTATTTTCTGGTTTAAACCCCTTAGGCAATTGCAGAGTTTTCATATTCTGCAATAAAGCCTGCTCTTCCGGAGATAATTTTGAAAATTGTACTGTAAACTCTTCATCTAACTCTGTAGCAACAATATTTGCCACCGGAACTTCTGGGGCTATTATTCTTTCCTTAACATGGCTCTCTATCAGATCGTCCTTCAATAAGGCTGTTGCTGTTGCTGTTGCTGTTGCTGTTGGTGTTGCTGTTGGTGTTGGTGTTGCTGTTGGTGTTGCTGTTGGTGTTGCAACTCCGCTCCCCAACTCAAGCTCAACTGATGTATCTACAGAAAATGGCATAGGCTGATCAGAAATCACAAATGGGATTACATTTTTTTCTTCTTCTAATAGATCTGTTGCTTCTAGTGACTCATCTTCTTCAAAAAAACTTATCTCTTCTAATTCATCAAGCTCAATAGATTGCGCTTTAATAAAATGCTCCTCTCCCAACTGCTGTATATTCTCTGTCTCTAAAATTTCAAGCGTCACTGATGACTCTTCTACCAATCCAACTTCTTCTGATTCCATACTCTTGATTTTTTGAGCCTGACTAGCTTCCTTAGGCTTAACTGCATTAGTCACAATGTTGGTAGATAGTGGTTGTTTTGATTTTTCCTTAATTAACCCTCTAAAACTATCTGCTTGAGCTGAAGAATTTACTTTCTGACCGCTTGGCGATGATTTTATCAAGGATACTGATTCCGCTTTTTCGTGTTTCAAAACCACTGAAGACATTGTATTTCCTACAAATTTGTTATATATTACCTCAATAGGAGCATAAAGCGTGCCAAAATTCAATGACAAAGAAATTATTTTGTAACTATACAATTTTGTTTTCTAAAAGATAGTTTTTTACACACCATTTTAGCATGACTTAGCGATGGGTAACTACCAGCCATTACAAGATAAAATATACGTTCACTGTTGCCATCAACCTTTTTTATAATTAAATTTGCATTTTGCAATATCTTGGAATATTTTTGTTGGATTTTTTGCCACTCTTTTTTAGCATCTGATGATGAATATGCCGAAGATAATTGTATCTTATAACCTTTATCTTGATCAGAAACTACATTAATTCGCATTGTTTTATGACGATCTTCTAAAGCTTTCATTACTTTCAATTTTGTACCTGGTAAGAAAATAATCGCCTCATCTGAGATTAATAGATCTTCTTTGCTAGGTAATTTATTGGGCATAATATAATCCAAACTATCTTCTTCAGACGAACTATTTTCCAACAATTCACTTTCATAATATCCAAGATTAGCTAATATTTCATCGATTGAATCCAGAAACTTTGCTTCATGCTCTATATTACGTACAATTTCTACTGGCTCTTCAGGATCAGGCAGGATATGAACCTGACTAGGTTTCTGCCTGTCCACATTCAACTTCTCGTATACTAGGCTATCTGAATGCGGGATAACTAAACCACCAGGATCTCTAGGCTTAACTTTTATTTCACTTTCATCGGGAAGAAGAGTTATTACCTCTTTTTCACTAAAAACTCGAAAAAAGTATAATAAAAACATGCCAACAATTAAGCTACCTATACATACTGATACTAGAAGTTTCTTACGCATAACATAAACCAAATAGCCACCTGTGTATTACATCTTATCCATAGGAGTTACACCAATGACCTCGAAGCCACCAGCAATAATTTTACGAATACTTTCTGCCATAGCAAGCCTTGCTGCAGTAAGCTCAATATCATTTTCAATATTAAACCTATAATCACTATTTTCCTTGCCTAAATTCCAGATTGAATGAAATCTTGATGCCACATCAATAAGGTAATAAGCAATTCTTTGTGGTTCACAATGTTTGGCTGATGAAGCTAAAATTTTTGGCCAAACTGCCAATAATTTTATTAACTGAATCTCTTCTTCGCTTGAAAGCAAAGATAAATCAAAATCTTCTGCCATAAATTTATCATATGCAGCTGGAACCATCTCCCTAGCTTTTGCCAGAATTGATTTAGTCCTCACATGCGCATATTGCACATAGAATACAGGGTTATCTTTTGATTGCTCTTTTACTTTGGCAAAATCAAAATCAAGTGGCATATCATTACGACGGGTTAGCATAATAAATCTAATAATGTCTTTACTTACATCACTAGTAACGTCACGAACAGTCATAAAATTACCACTGCGCTTAGACATCTTAATTGGCTGACCATCTTTAACAAAATTTACAAGCTGACTTGTTCTAATATCACTCTTCACCGCCCCATTACTAAGCGCATCAATAACGGCTTTTATTCTCTTTATATAACCACTATGATCTGCTCCTAAAATATAAATTAAACTATCAAAGCCTCTATCAATTTTATCTTTTGCGTAGGCAAAATCTGCAGCTAAATAAGACCATGAACCATCACCTTTCTGAACAGGACGATCCTGATCATCACCATAATCACTAGACTTAAAAAGCATTTGCTCTTTTTCTTCCCAATTTTCATTGATTTTTCCCTTTGGCGGAGGCAAAACACCAGTATATATAAGATTTTTCTGTTCAAGCTCCTTAATAACTTCTTCAATTTTCTCACTAACATGCAAAGTTTGCTCGGAAAAGAATACGTCATGATGCACCCCAAGTTCTGCTAAGTCAGATTTGATTAAAAGCATCATTTCATCAATGGCAGTTTCTTTGATCAACTGACGCATCTCTGCTTCATCCATCTCCAATAACTTACCTTGGTAATTGCTTGCTAATTTCTGCCCCACAGGCTTTAAATAATCTCCAGGATACAAGCCCTCTGGAATTTTAGCCGCTTCACCAGTTAGAGCTTCTTTGTAACGTAAAATCACACTATCTACTAATGTATCTATTTGCGCGCCAGCATCGTTAATATAATATTCTTTAGTTACTTGATAACCGCATTTATTTAGTATATTTGCAAGCACATCTCCGTATACCGCACCTCTAGCATGGCCAATATGCATAGGTCCAGTTGGATTTGCAGAGACATATTCTACATTTACCTTTTCACCTTTACCGACATTAACTTCCCAAAAATCTAAATCATCGTTCAATATACTACGAATACAGCCATGCCACTTTTCTGCTTTGATTGTAAAATTAATAAAGCCAGGACCAGCTACTTCAATATGAGCAATATATGGTATTTCGGAAAGCAATTCACTAAATTTTAAAGCTATCTCACGCGGATTACCTCCATCCTTAGAAGCAATAATCATTGCAATATTAGTAGAAATATCACCGTTTAACGGATCCTTAGGAGCCTCTAGGTTAGCTTGAGACCAAATATCTTCATCCTTACATATTTGAAGGCCAATTTTTTTTAAATCAACTCTTAATTCTTTGAAAATGTTCATAAACCTGTATTAGCAAAATTTAAATTATAAAAAGACTGGTATTGTTTAATCGCAAAACGATCCGTCATTCCAGCTATATAGTCAGCAATTACTGACATTTTAGAATTAATTTTATTTTCATCAATCATCATTCTCCAACTAAATGGGATTAGCTCTACGTTATCAACATACAACTTAAATAAATCACGAACGACGTTCTGACTCTGTAGCGTTACCGACGCTACTCGATGGTGCTTATACACTTTTCTCATCAAAAAGTCTTTAATTAGTTTTACTTCACTAAAGGTTGGCTCTGTAAATTCAACAATTTGCTTGCCTAAAGTCCGTATATCTTGCTCTGTTTTGATCTTATTTTCATCAATATTCAAACGCGTTTGGTACAATAAACTTTCAATTAGATGATGTGTTAGTTTACGCCCTACTTCATAAATAAGACGTTCATCACTAATATTCTTATATGTAGTTTTTACCTCATGAATATAACGGTCAATAAATTCTATTTCTTCCAAATCAGCATAAGTAACTATTTCAGCTTTTATACTATCTTCAAGATCATGACAAATATATGCAATATCATCTGACAACGCTGATACTTGAGCCTCAGCTGAAGAATGTTTATCCAATTCTAAACTATGCTTTGCATCATAATCAAATATACAAGCATAAGACTCTGTTCTCTCTACAGGGCCATTATGTTTTACTATCGCCTCTAACACTTCCCAAGTTAAGTTCAATCCATCATAGGCAGCGTATTTTTGCTCTAACTGAGTAAGAATTTTAAAGGAATGCGCATTATGAGAAAAACCTCCAAAATCTTTCATACATTCATTTAATGCATCTTCACCCGCATGGCCAAATGGCGAATGCCCTAGATCATGCGCCAGAGCCACCCCCTCAGCCAAATCTTCAGATAACCCCAAAGCCTTGCATAACGACCTAGCAATAGAAGAAACTTCCATTGAATGTGTCATACGATTGCGATAATGGTCACCTTCATGATTTACAAATACTTGAGTTTTATATTGTAATCTTTTAAATGCATTAGCGTGAATGATTCTATCCCTATCACGCTCGAATTCATTCCTATAGGGGGTAGGCTTTTCTGGATAAATCCTTCCTCTGGAATTTTCTGGTAGACAGGCATAGCTCTTTAGCATATTAATCTCTTGAAATATTTTAATTCCATACTAATATATTAGTATATCAACGTCATTTCAAATAGTTTCTTAAGGAAAGCAAATTATGAATTTCAGAATAACAGAAAATGCCGCCAAACGTGTAGCTGAACTAATAGCTAAAAATACGAATAAAGTGGTAGCGCTACGAGTTTCAGTTGATGGAGGTGGTTGTTCTGGATTTATGTATCAATACAAACTAGTTGAGATAATTAATGACGATGATTACGTAATAGAAAATAATAACACTAAAGTAGCTATAGATCCGCTTTCACAACAATTTTTAGATGGGTGTTGTCTAGAATTTATAGAAGAACTTGGTAGTAATTATTTTCAAATCAGCAATCCAAACGCCACTGCAAAATGCGGTTGCGGCAGTTCCTTTGCTGTATAATACAAATGATTTACTGCAAAAACTTAAAATAACTAAATAATTAGAATAATCTTGTAATCAAATCGTTGTGCGATAAAGCTAACAATATTTCTATTGCAATCAACACTATTATTGTTATTTCTAATCTTGACGAATGCTTGTTATTCAATTCATTAGACAGAATCCCATAAAGCTCTTGTATAATATCTAAACGATGATTTAATATACCCTGCCTGACACTTATATCTTGAAAATCAACTGTCATTAAATATAAAGGCTCGTAACGTGGTCTCTTCCAGAAAAATTCAGGAGTGTCAAGAATGTCGCTATGCAGATTAATAGAAAATCTTTCACTAAAAAGATGCCCTATTTTCTTTGATATTTCCTTTTGAGATAAAGAAATACCACCAGTTTGCGCTAATTCTTTTTGTATATGGCTAGTACTTTCCAAAATTTGATTAACTGAACTTTCTAATAAACTAAGTTTTACTGATTGAGCAAGCGCATGAGAAATAGATAGCTTTAAATATTCTGATTTACTACCCAGAACTATCATGTTGCTTTCTTCTTCTATATAAGTATTAACGCTGTCATTATTTTCACTAATATTTTTACAGTAACTAAACTGAATAAAGTCTGAAACCACTTCTTTTGTAGACTCTACTTCAAATTCTTTTATCTCCTGAAGGAACAACTGTCCTTTGTCGCTTTCTACGCCCCATATAGTTACACAGCCGAAAGGAAAAACCATAATATCAATATTGGTATCCTCATGCATTTGTATATAAATAACATCATCAAAATATTGTAATTTATAATTTTTTTTATTTAAATGCTCGGCTAATAATTCCATTTGATATGAGGAGGCAGTACAGTAAGATAAACAACGCATCATTTTTATATTAATTAGTTAGTTAATTTGAGTATACTCTTATTATTACTTGGAGAATATTTACTAGCACTACAACGAATACAAGCAGTTCTAACTAAATATTAACAAGAAGAGTTACAGCTCATTATAACAGTTAGAACAAAAATTGTCATCATAATAACTATTTTTGTTTCGCAACTACAGCATAATTACACCACTAATTTAACTGTGATATCCGAAATTTTACCTATATAACACCGCCGCTAATGCCCAAAAGGGGTTATAACTTAATTAAAACAATAATATTTGACACTAAAATCTTATTTTGAAGAAAAAATCATAAAATTAGATTTTTTGTTACAATATTACGTAATAGATTAAGATATTATTTAGGATAACCCACAAATAAAAAGACTAAGTGAACCTCCACGGGACAAGCCCCATGGTATCAAGTCGACGAGCCTAGTACAAGCTGCGCTTGCCCGCTGTCTTCTTTCCCCTGTTGCTCAATATAGTTCTTAATTATTTCTTCGTTAACACCTACCGTAGAAACAAAATATCCATCAGACCATATACCATCTACACCCCAAT
>Ga0209390_10002109_pt1 | contig 36064 bp, 26 predicted proteins | sample BON01_FD_187212 | JGI IMG/M metagenome (GOLD analysis project Ga0209390, IMG submission 187212) | Freshwater microbial communities from Lake Bonney liftoff mats and glacier meltwater in Antarctica - BON-01 (SPAdes) (version 2) | ecosystem: Environmental > Aquatic > Freshwater > Ice > Glacier...
CTGGATGTTGATGAAGTCTCATTTAGCTTGCCACTCCTGGGCGTACCAGAGAGTACTCAATTTCCCAAATTCAAACCGCGAGTAAGGATTCAAGCCCGTTCTCAACTGCTGTAATAAGTCTTTTGCAGGTTGAGTCGAGGGGGATTATTATATCCCGCCCCTCTCAGTTAGAACCGTGCGTGCCCGTTTCCGTGCACACGGCTCCCGATATTTTTAGCTCGCGCTTTTGCTCATGCGAGGCTCATTTTGGCAGGCTTTTTTTGTATTTTAACTACTTCCCTGTTACTCATATGCACATAATCGTGACAAGATTCATGTATTACTACCAGATTCTTTTTGTCCCAATTTTTGTGGTTTCCATCTACATGATGTAGATGTACCTTTTCTTCACCCATGAATTTCAGTCCACAGGCTGCACATTTATGGTTTTGCTTTTTGAGAGCTTTAGAGGTTAATCCATCGTAGAGTTTGCTATTACGCTCACTCCAATAGGTTATATCACCGTCATAAGGGGATTTGTTTCCTTTTACATTGATATGTTTATTTTCGGAGTAGGAAACAGAAGGGAACGCTTTCTCAATCAATTTCGTAACTGAGCATCTACCCTGTCTCGTTTCCTTGTTAAATACCGTAAACGCTCTGTGGTTAATGAACCATAGACTATTTCTAGCCCCATCCATTTTGCAGTGTTTGTGGTAATTTTTCCAGCCTCTAACCACAGGAGCTAATTTCTCAGCCTTTACTGTGGAACCATAATTCGAGTTGTTTACAATGTGTTTTACCTTCTTACGGAATGTTTTGGAGTTTTCCGCTGAGGGGGTACTACGAAACATTCCGTTTTTCTGCACTTTAAAGTGCCAGCCGAGGAAGTCAAACCCATCTGTCGTAGCTGTCAACTTGGTCTTTCGTTCACTGACCTTCATTCCCCGTTCTGCTAGAAATTCGCTAATTCGGTTAAGTATTGCCTCAGCGTCGTCTTTAGGTTTGAGGATTATTACCATGTCATCCGCATAGCGAACGCAGGTATGGATATCCTCTATCCCATTGAGTGCGATATTGGCAAGCAGTGGACTTACCACTCCCCCTTGTGGGGTTCCTTGGTCTGGGAATCCTACGTTATTTCCAGCTTTTAGACATCGGAAGATTCCGAGTTTGAGTCTTGCTGGCGCAATAAGATTATCCATGATAGTAGAGTGGCTAATTCTGTCGAAACATTTCTCGATATCTAATTCGATTACTCGTTTGTTGATACCGTTTACCCTTGAGTTTAGGTTGTCGAATAGATGCTTCTGAGCATTATGTGCCGAGCGTCCCATCTGCTTCTTCGTATAATAGTGCCGCTAGTTCTTGAATGCAGGCTTCAATCTGCTCTTGCTCATCTGTAGTCATTGCGGGAATTATTTACTTTTTGCTCAGGACTCTATCTTCTCACAAATCGTAGATCTGCCAAAAGTGGATGCTCCCTTATCTCCTCTGGTCTTCCCCCCTCGACTTAGATTTCCGATATTAACTTTCGCCTTGCAGTCGATACTTAATCGTTTGATTCTAGGAGATTCTAGCTGTTTTTGATAGGAATTGATGTTGTCAAAAATATCATTGGTTTCTGGAATTTTTTTTGAGGCTTTGCTTTAACTACTTTTCTAAGTCGATAGTCCATTCGATTAAGAACTTCTATCATCGTACTCAGAGATGGCAATTGCTCCGGCAGATAACCCTGTTGGGCTAATTGTTTGAGAGCTTCTACTGCTGTTAATCGTGTATAAGCAATAGTTGTCGCAAATGTGGGATCTTGTTGAGAATGCGACTCTGCTAATTTTACTAGTGAATCGGCAACTTTCGGTTGTTTTTCTTCCCATCGTTTTGCCCCACTAAAGCCTGTTTGTGCCCGATCGATTTCTGTAACCCTAGAGATATATCTCTGGCGGCTTAGGGGTCAAAGGAGGATCGTAAGGGTGTGAAAATTAGGATTTCCACCTCCTCGATCTGAACTAGCTCTAACTCTGAGTTTGCCTCGGTCGATCCTAAAACTACTGGAGATTGCTATCAGTGCTAAAATTAGATGGTTGGATGAGATTGCGATCGACAGATTTTGGGTAAGAAGCAAGACATTCAACAACTAGAGTCGGTTTGCCGAGAATTTAATCTTTCAGCCAGCGATCGGCGAGACTTTGGAGACTTTTTAGAAGCTGAGAAGGAAAGTGGCCATGGCGGCACGAAGAACGAGCGCGGCGACTTCACTTATCAAGAGTTAAGAGTGAAGCTACAGGAGTTTCTAGGGATCGAACCACTTGAATGACAGGAAATTATGATAGTTCAAAGTCAATCCAGTATTATCAATAGTCGCGATCTACAAGCCTTAACCCAATTAGCCAGCAGATTAATTGGTGAAACTTGTTGGCGAGTTAATTTCAGCTATGGAGATGAGTTGATGCTCCATTTTGGCGACCGATTAACCTACCGTCAAGCGTCTATGTCAGGACAGGAAAAGGGTGCGTGGATTTTGGGTACACGCATCTCACTGTGGCAAGTTAACTCAGCAGGATCGATCATTGCTGATTCAGAAACTGATGAAATCGAGCCGATCGACCGAGTTCGAGTACTGATTGGCAAAAAGGTATTAGAAGTCAAGATCGATGAAGCCACAATGCAACTATCGATTGAATTCACAGATGGTTTGAGTTTATTATTGCTGCCTGAGTCAGCTCAAGCGGCTGGCTTGCCCGACTGGGAATTATTTATGCCTGACGGCATGGTACTTCAGGCTGGACGAGTATGGTCTTCAGTCGCTGCTGGTTAGAATTTTCATCTCCCGATCGAGATTAACTATTGATATATGGACTAAAGAAGTTTACATTTATTCCGTCGTAATAGGTTTTAGACATTCAGCAGTATCATTGTCGGGACTATTGACAATAGTACTGACTGGGAAAACCGTCATAGCTGCTGTGGAATATGGTTTGAGTAGAGACAGCAACCGATCGCTCTTGTCAAAGCTAGGATCGAGCCACAGGGCATAGTCTTGAGGAGCGAGAATTACTGGCATCCGGTCATGGATAGGCGCGACCAATTCATTAGGAGTGGTCGTAAGAATTGTACATGACTCAATAAATTCTCCGGCTGGACTTTCCCACTCTTCATAAAGACCTGCAAAAGCCAGTGGAGTGCTATCTTGTAAACTGAAAAAATACGGTTGTTTTTTACTTTTGGTTCGAGTAGCTTTCCGCCATTCATAAAACCCATCGGTGGGGATTAAGCAACGACGATACCGAAAAGTAGCGCGAAACGAGGGCTTCTCAGTCACAGTTTCAGAACGGGCGTTAATTGGCTTGTTATAATTGGTCGGGTCTTTAACCCAAGCAGGGAGTAGTCCCCAACGAAACATGTGCAACTGTCGCCGATCAGAGTTGCGGAGCTGAAAGACAGCCGCTACTAGTTGCGACGGTGCGACATTATAACGAGGGGCAGGAAAGTCCTTGGTATTGACTAGAAAAGTATCCGCAAAACTCGTGCGACGAAATTCCTCGTTCGCCGAGCCGTCAAATGATTGTGAAAATCGTCCGCACATAAATTAAACCTTAATGTTTAGCTCCCACTTTTTTAAACGGTTGCCCATAAAACTTCCAACTTTCCTTGTTAAAAAGCGGCTTCCACTTCTTAATCAACGCCAATTCCATCGCCTGTTTTAGCCCACTTCAAGCCGCATTCCTACCTGTCTCAACCGCTCCACCAATACATCACCCAATCCAGTCGCTGGAGTCAAAATTCCACCCCTCGCTGCCCCTCCAGGCAACCTGTCAAAATCCACCGCCAAACACAACGCCGATTCACACACAAACTTAACAGTAGCGCGATTCCCAGGATCTCCCACATCCGCAATCAGCCCCCGTACCCTTTGCCCATCACTTCCCCAGCCCAACAGTTCGCACCGAAACCAACCTTCATCCATAGTTTGCTCTGTCGGCCCGCGCCCAGGTTGAGGGATAATTGATTCCAACAGACTGCGCAACGGTGGTACAGTTATCGCTCCAGCTACTAAAGCCAAACTCGCCACCATTCCTGCAGACTGAAGCCATGCCCAAGGAGGATCGAATTTTAAGTATTCCTGGTAGCTAAAATCCATCCCATAAGGTTCATGCCATTCCTCAAATAAAGCACAACTGCGGCGGACAATTCGAGTATTTACTGCACCCATGAAAAATGGTGCCACCCAAGTCTCAATATCCAGGTCGTATTCAGGCGAAATCGGATCTCGATGCCGCTCGACATCTATGGGGGCTGATGCCATTGGATTGAGCAGGAAAGGGTTGCTAACTTGATTGAGTTCGCCTCGCTCGTAAATATTCAAACCACTAGCCAACGTACCACCATTAAAACCACCAGCAAGCTGATAATAAGCCTTCACCCCCGTACATCCAACACCCAATTCTTGCTGGAGATGACGCACCAGTAAATAGGCACCTAAATCTGAGGGTACCGAATCAAAGCCACAACAGGGCATAATCCGCGTTCCATCAGCGGCAGCTTGGACGTGATATCGATCGATTAATCCCTTCACCCACGGCGTTTCACCCGTAATATCAACATAATGCGTGCCGTAGCGGACGCAAGCATCAACAATTGCATCGCCATACAGAGCAAATGGCCCAGCCGTATTCAACAGTACCCTTGCCTGAGAGACGATCGAGTCGATCGCCGCCCGATCCTGGCTATCAGCCACAAGAATATCGATATCAATCCCCACTTCTGCCCTAACTAATTCTAACTTTTGGCGATCTCGCCCCGCAATCGCCCACCTCACCTCATCAAGGCGAACGCGATCGGCAAAATACCGGACAGTTTGCCTCCCCACGAAGCCACTGGCACCATACAGCACGACATCATAAGTTGTTTTAGGCATTCCAGTCTGGATTAAAACATTCGGTCTATTTCATTCTAGCGCACTAACAAATTCATTGTCGTGTTCTTAATTTGGGCTAAAATGCTAGTACTTATGGTAAGCACAGCCCCGATCGCTTGCCTGTAAATTCCATGCGAATTCCTGTACCCGAAACTATTCCAGTACCCAAATCACCTGAAGTCACCCGTTCTTCTTCGGATCTTCTGGCTGACTTCCTCCGACTGAAAATTTCTGCCAATACCAAGCGAAACTACAGCAAGGCGATCGTTGATTTCTGTCGTCGTACCTACAAATGTGAAGTGTCAGCCGACATCCTGACTCAATTCCTCTCCTTACATCAGCCAGAAGCCGTCTACCAAGTTCTCCAGTATCGACAACTGTTAATTGAGGCTAAATTAGCCCCTAGCACGATTAACGTCCGGCTCTCAGCCCTAAAATCCTTCGTGGACTATGCCCGTCAAGTAGAGCAGTGTAACTTTAATCTCGCCGATGTTACCTGTTTGAAAGTCGAGAGTTATGGCGATACCACAGGGATTGCTATAGCTGGGTTTAGAGAAATGCTCCAAGTTCCAGATCGCACTACCATCAAAGGCATCAGAGATTATACCATCCTGCGGTTGCTCTGGGACAATGCCTTGCGTCGGAATGAAATCTGTAGCCTGGATGTGGGCGATTTCGACAAATCAGGGCGGTTATCTATTTTGGGGAAGGGGAAGATCCAAAAAAGCCAGATCGATCTATCGCCAGCAACTACAATCGCGATCTCACAATGGTTGACTGCCAGAGACAACTATCGATCGTCCGATCCTCCGTCTTGTTGCACTGCCACGGTTGGGGAAATCGATCGGAGTGCGCCGCTATTTACCAGTCTAGATCGCCGCAGTAAGGGACATAGACTAGATGGCAGCACTATTTATCGCTTGGTGCGAGAGTTTAGTGCAGCAGCCGGGATCGATAAGGTAGTTTCTCCCCATCGGATTCGGCACAGTGCCATTACAGCCTACCTTGATGCCAGCGACGGTAATATTCGAGCCGCTCAAAGTTTGAGTCGTCATGCCAATCTTAATACGCTCAATCGCTACGACGATAATCGCCATAAATATCAGGCGATTGCTACTAATACTTTAGCAGATCTAGTTTAGATTTGCCCTGATCCTGAATATTATATGAATTTTCTACTCCTGGAAATCGGGGTGGATCTGTTGGCTTTTCGATCGAAAGCCCCGAAATTTAGGAATCACCTCTACCCCCGATCTAGTATAAACTCTGGCAGAAATATATACCGCTAAGGCGTATTAGCGGTATATTTAAAGAACAGACTAAATCCCCCAAAATTTCCGAGCAATTTACTGCCAGCTCTGAACTATTAAAACTTACGGAATTTATGATGACCTAATTACCTATATGCATCTAGCTAAATTCAATGGATCGACCCACTAGTACTACCACCACCGCTGCCACTTTTGTCCTCGATGCCAATCCCTTAATTTCAGCATTTACCAGTTTCCTCCAATTCGATGTGGCATCTGGCGGTGCCAGTGCCGAAACCATCCGCACCTATTGGTGCGAAGCCAAACAGTACTTGCTGTGGTGCCAAGTCAATCAGCTCCAACCCCTAGCGGTAGCGCGGGATACCATTAAAATCTATCGCTATCACTTAGTCAAACAGCAATACAAACCTGCCACCATTTCCCTCAAATTAGTCGCTGTGAGCCGAATGTACGATGCGGCGATGGAATACGGTCTAATGTCGCATAACCCCGTCTGGGGCGTGAAAGCACCCAAACAACGCGGCGATCCGGCTGACTCGATTACTTATTTAACTGCTAGTGAGGCGGAAACATTTCTTCAGGCTCCACTGGCTAAATCCACTCCCCTCAAAGTTCTCCGCGACCGCTTCTTGTTGGGGTTGATGACGCTCGAAGGAGTCAGGTCGATGGAAGTGCATCGGGCAAATGTCGGGGATATTCGCCGCGATCCGACGGGGGTGGGGATTACGGTAACTAGTAAGCGACAACAACGAGTCGTGCCGTTGATTCCCGATTTGGTGGATGTACTCGATCGGTATTTACTTGCCAGGAGAAGTGCTAAATTTAGTACTGCGGCTACTACGCCGCTATTTATCAACGTGCATCATCCGCGCCATCAGATCGATCCCGACCGAGAGGATCGTCGTCTGTCGCGGCGGGGGATTAGATTTATTGTCGATAGTTATCTCGAAGCCCTCAATCTCAAACATGGGGAGGGTCGGACTTTATCGGCTCATTCTTTGCGGCATACGGCGGGGACTTTAGCGATTCAGAATGGGGCATCGTTGCGGCAAGTCCAGGATCTATTGGGTCATGCCAATCCGAAGACCACGGCGATTTATACTCATGTGGGGGATCGGTGGGTCAATAATCCGGCTCTCAAGTTGGGGATTAACTTCTATCCGTAAGTAACTTGTCTAGCTTCAAGTTTCGAGCGGAAGCTAAACAATCTTCATCTGCTATCCCAATAGTTGGAGTTTAGACTAGCTGAGGGAAGGAAAATTAACAGTTTGACAGTTAAAAAAATGTACGGCACTACTATATTCCAGCCACAGAGCGATTACTCTAGTCATCTTATTGAATCCGTAAGTAACTACAAAGCATCCACGAATTTTCCTTTTCTACTTTGCGAAGCTAGCTTAGTCGCTCGATTAATTCAGGAAGGGCTGTCTTGGCAGCAAATCAAGGGGCAGGTTGTCGATGTTTCACAGGAGATGTTACGAGATTCTCTTGCAGAGAGGCTACGCCAACGAGACATCCTCCAAATTAGATCGAAAGCTTCTAGGCAGGGTGCCCTGAGAGCTTTAGAACATCTGTTGCATCATATCCCACAGCCATATATTCAATTTTTAGCGACAGGTAATAGCGATTTGCGCCGAGCTACTCTATTATTTTTGACGTTACGGATTAATCGGCTGTTAAGAGAAGTAATCTCCGAAGTTTTAGTGGAGCGGCTCAAAAGTCTCGATCGAGCGTTGGATCGCAATACATTAGCCGCTTTTTTCGACCTAAAATACGAACAAGAACAGATCGTAAGTCAGTGGTCTAAATCTACTTATCGAAAGGTCTGTAGTAATACAGTCTTAATTTTAGTTCGATCGGGATTACTGATTCCTGGCAATAATCAGAAAACTTATGAAATTCAAGCAATGCCCGTACCAATCCAACTCAAACAGCAACTAAAGAATGATGGATTGGAACTCTATTTAAAACTCATGCTCAATTGATGGCTAGAGATTTAATTACAGCATCGATCGGATCGGTGTAGAAGGATGTCTGAAATTTGGTAAATAGCTCAGGTGGGATGGTGGGAAGATCGATCGCACTAGTCATGGGTAATAAGATCCGTTTGACTCCTGCATCAAAAGCAACCTGAAGACTAGCAGCAAGATTGTTGACGGGTTCGGTCGTGCCGCCTAATGTCATCTCGCCAAAGATGGCTAACTGGGGCTGGACGCTGCGGGAAAGGGATGCCGAGCAGAGGGAGATAAATAAAGCCAAGCCGCCATATTCTGGCACTCCCATTCCTTGGAGATCGATGAGTTGGAGCAAAAAATCTGCGTTATCGGCGTGAATACTGCCGCTTACCCGATGGGCATTGACTTTGAAATAATTATGAGCAATCTTAATTCGATCGCTCATTTTACTTGCACTAGCTACTCCGGTGCGGATTAGTTTACCGTTGCCGGGGATAGTTTGTAGTTCTAGTTTGAATAGACCGATCGTGTTTTTGTCGCCTTCACTTACCATGTAGAGATGACCAGGATTGAGAATATCTTCACTGACTAGGCTAGAGCCGCCTTGCTCTGGCACCGATACAAAGAATTCTTCGAGGGTTTCTAGATCGATATAACTAAAATGGACATCGTAAAATTCCATTCCACCAATTTTTTTCAGTTGTTCTTTAATTCGTCTTCTAACTCGGAGGGCATATACAAGTGCATCTCGGATATCTTCCTTGGTGAAGGAACCATCAGGGAATAGTAACTTTAATAATCCTGAAACAGTTTTGCGAATGGCTTGGACATCGCGTTGTTTGAGATTATTACCCAGGCTGAAATAACGATCGATCGCATCGGCATAGCTGCGTTTTCGCATTTCGCGCAACCATTCGGCGAGATAATCGACGATGAAACCGTAGTTGTTGGTAAAGTTTTCGGGGCTGAATTTGGGGATTTCCCAGCCAGGAATATAGGCATGAAAGCGATCGAAAAAAGCGGTATCGATCATGGCTGTGGGAAAGGGAGCCAGGAGATGAGAGGTTTTGACTAGGGATTCGATACTTTGGTTGACATTCCCAACGAATACCATCGAGGCTTGGGCACTGATTTCGGCTTTGCCGCGTGCAAAGGAACCAGAAGCCATGTAGTCTTTCATGATCTGGATACCGTCACGATCGGGAAAGTTGATGCCAGCTACTTCATCAAACGCAACTACGTCGTAGAGTCCGACTAACCCGACTTGGCGGGAAGACATATTGTAGAAGAGATTGGCGACGGTGGTTTTGCCGCCCGATACTAAGATCGAGTTGGGGGAAACTTCTTTGTAGATGTGGGATTTACCTGTCGATCGCGGCCCTAGTTCGCAACAGTTATAATTGTTCTCGCACAGGGGAATCATCCGGGCGATTAGATGCCATTTAGCCTCAATGCTCAATGTTGTCGGCTCTAAGCCAGAAGAGCGGAGCATGATGTCCATCCATTCATCTCGACTAAACTCAGCGCGTCCAGCAAACAGTTCCTCCATATCGATATTGGGCATCTGAATCGGTTTGAGGCTGCTGATGATGAAGGGGCTGGGGGAAGATCCAGCTTCATATTCTAGTTGGAGGATGCACCAAATTCCGCCACCGAGGAGCTTTTGATTGCTTCTGACGATCTCGTCGTCAATTACTAGACCTTTGATGTTCAGGTTCATCAAAAAGCCTTGATAGATATCGTCTCGCTCGTTGAGTTTGACTGTCACGCGATCGATTACGTTGAAGCGACCGCGTTCTCGGACTTTGGATTTAACGGTTTCGGCTTCGTCGGGACGAACGTAGTTTTCGGACAGGATTTGTTTGACGCGCTCTACGCCCTGCTCGATCGTTTCTTCGTCGTCGGTGGCGCAATACATCCCCAACAGGTATTCGAGCACGTAGACGGGGACGCTAGCCCCTTCCCTGATTCTTTTGGTGAGGTCTTTACGGACGACGCGACCGGGGTAAATGTCATTTAGTTGGCGATCGAGGTCATCCATCATATTTTACTAAAAGTCTCCAAAGTCGTTAATGATGCTGAGGCTAATCGCCCAGGTTTCGTTCACTAAGTCAATGCCATCATCAGGATCTCTGACGATGAGATTAGCACTATCTGGGGGATGACTCATGGCGATCGTGAGAGACTGGCTGAATTCGCGATCGCTCGGTTGTTGGCTACTGCTATTGAGTTCGACTGTCTTGATGTCGGTAATAGCTTCACCCGCTCGATCGTATAGCCCGACTGTCACCCGCCGCGATCGCCACCGTCCTTCGATTGCTTGTACTTGCATTAAGTTGAACTTAAACCGATTATTGGTGACTCGTCGAGTGCGGGCATTAACCTGCACTTCTACTTTTCGGGCGATGCCATCATCGCCTTTTTCGGCGCGTTTGTGGTGATAGGTGACAATTGGGACGCAGACTTCTTGGAGGCTGGCTCCACCGTGAACGTATTGGGCACCCGCACCTTGAATGGCAAAGCGGAGGCTTCCTCTGGGGACGATCGCGATCTCTCCACCAGTTGCGTATGGTAACTTGAAACTCAAAGTACCTGGAGTCTCTACGGGTTGAGTTCTCAGGATAAAGCGGCGATTGGTTTCGAGGACATCTTCAGCTTTTGGTAGCGGTAGTTTGTCAGCTTCGGAAATCGGTTGCCGTTGGTACAGAAAACCATGATCGGCGGTAATTAAAACATGGGTGGCATTGAGGGCATTGCAGAGGCGTTTTACTAATTTGAGTAGTTCTTCAATGGCGTTATCGCAGGCATCTAACACTAGGCGTTCGCTGGCGGCTTTATCGCCGATCGTATCGATCGCATCGTGATATATGTAGATCGCTCGATAGGGTTTAATCGCTTCTCTGCCTTCTTCGACGGTCATTTTTAGCAGCTCTGCGGCACTCAGTACGGTTGCTTCAACATTACTATTTTTCTTCAGGACTTGTGCTCTGGCTGGAGCACCTTGGGTATTGAGGGTATCCCTGAGGACATTACCACCAGGAATTAGTTCTAGAGTTTTGCCAGGGAGCAACGCCGCCATACCCAGTTTGGTGATGCTGGGTAATACTCCCAGTTGGGCGGTGAGTTTTATCTCTCCGCGTAGTTCTTTTTCGATGACTTCGGTGAGTTCGCTGGCGACTTCGTAGCGGAGGGCATCGGAAATTATTACAAAGACTTTTTCGCGATCGTTGCGGCTGAGAATCGGGGCGACGTGGCTGCGATAAAAAGTGGTTTGACAGGGAATACCTAGGATGGGCCAATCGTTACTCAGAGCATCAGACCAGGCTTCCCCTAGTCGATCTAGAAACCAATGTACATAGATATTTTCAATTTCTTCGATTAATTTCTGTTCGCGGAGGATGGGTTTAGCTTTGTCGCTGGCGACAATAAAATGGCGGTAAGCTAGATCGAATTGATAGAGATCCGTGGTGTAGGCGGTAAAGATTTGGGTGATGGGTTCACGGAAACCGAGATTGTATTTACGTTGGAGTTCGACTAGATCGATCGCGGCGGCTAGGGCATCGTAGGTGGTTTGATATTCAGCAAACCAGACGAGGGGGCGGCGTTTTTGGATGATGGCGTGCCACCGGTTGAGATTCCCTGCTCTAGCTCTGAGTTCGGTGACGCATTGACGGACGATCGCGCGATCGATATCTTCAAATGTGGCTGCGTCTTGGAGGCTGTCGGGGGGGAGGGTTTCTAGTTTGGGAAAAATGTCCAGTTCGATCCCAATCTGCTCGCTGAGTTTTTGCCATGCGGTAACATCTTCTCGATCGCGCATCCATTGGTCGATCAAGGCGTAAGCTTTTTGACCGGGCAGGATGACTTGTGATGCCAGGGTTGATGGGATCGTGCCATGTAGAGATGCGTCGAGGTGGGTGACGAGCAGACGACTCATCAGTTTGTAGAGAGTGGGGTTGGGATCGAGTAAGCTCAAATGTGCTTTGACTGACTCCCAGAAGGCTGATGCGGAGACGAATTTTTGAATTTCGATCCAAAGGATATTTTCTGGTTCTAACAGACCGCCGATGAGGACTTGGCGAATCAGTCGATCTGGATTGGGGACTTTTAAACCTGCTAGCACGCAGAGCATGGCTAACTTCAAGCCAGATTCATTCGTGTCGGCCAGCTCCATTACGGCTAGGGCTTCGGTTCGTTTTTTGCTGTCAAAGAACTTGAGGTATTGGCGAATGGTAGCTTCAAGCTGGCGTTCTTTCAAACCGAGATCGGCGTGGAGGAGGGCGGCGCGATCGGCACTGAAGGGGAGTCCGCTCTGTTGCAGATCGAGGAGCCAGTTGGCTTGGGGGTCGGGTTCGGGAAAAGGGGCATAGAGAAGGAAGTTTTGCTGGGGTGCTTCGATCAGGAGGTGATATTTGGTAGTGAAGGGGGTATCGCCTAATGTGAGTTTAGCGACATTGGGGATGTCTAGCTCGTTAAAGGTGTCCTGGAACTGTCGATCGGGATCGTACCAAAAAATTAGACGACGGTGGGGATGCGGCCAGATCCGATCGTCTTGAAAGCGGTGTTGGAGTGTAGTTTGGATGCGATCGGTATTCATGCTGGTTGTTGGACTTTTTCGGCAATGACTGCACCGAGTCGGACGAAGTGTTTGGCATTGAGAGTGAGGATGACATCAACTTCGGCTTTAAGAGCGGCTTGGGCAATTAGAGCATCAAAGATACCGCCACCTGGAAGTTGATGGTTCACCATCAGGGCAATTGCTGCTGTGTAGTCTGCGGCAGTAAGCGGGACAAACTCGAAAGTTTGCAGGTTATCGCGAATCAAGTCTTGGGCGAGAGTGGGGGTAATTTTGGTTTGGGGAATGCGGGTCAGAACTGAGTAAAGCTCTGCTAAGGTGTGGGTAGAGATAAGTCCGTCGATTTGCTTGGTTTGGGCTTGTTGGAGTAGGGGTAAGCAAGCCGCGTGGCTATTATGTCCGGTCAACATTGCAGCGACGAGGACGGAGGTATCGAAGAGATATTTCATGGACTGATTTGACTATGAATGCGTTCTTCGCGAAGGTCATCGATGAATGAATCTAGATTTCCTAGCGGTTGAGTTTCTAAAACTAAGGCAGTGCCTTCGCGGTGAACTTTGGGTTCTGGATTGATGGGTTGGAGGATGATACAGCCGTTAATAATTTCCAGATTGAGCGATTGGGCGACTGTTAAGCCCAGTTGTTGACGGATAGCGAGGGGGATTGCTAAACATCCAGTCTCGTCGATGGTGATGGCAGTCATTAGAGATTCTCCGATTGATGATTTCACGTTCTATCTCAAAGTTTACTGCAACGTACACCTAAAAATTAGGCAGCGGTAGGGATGCGGTCAGAAGTTATCAGCATCAGGCGTGAAAATGGGCGATCGCCTTGATGCTCGCGAGTTTGAATTAGCAGGGAATTTGTCAGGAAAAGTGTTGACAGTAAACTCATAGTATCTTCACCAAGTTGAGATCGTCGATCTAATTCTAGAGAATCTCCCATAGAAAATTATCCTGTGTTTCCTTAGCATCATCTTCTGTTGAGTTATTGATTCACATAGAAATCTAATTCTAACGAGATTTTACCCATCCATCATTAGAGCAAGTAAGAAATGAATTTTGCACTCTTTTTGTGATTGTCGCATTATTAATTAAGCAGTAACATTATTTAACATTACTAGCATAGAATACTCCTAGTTTAATATGTTAAAACCCACTTTGTGATGTTAATTTTCAAGGTTCGGGAGCGGCATCATCATAATTAACAGAATATTTGTTTTTACGGATTAAGACTCCAAAACTATCAGGATAGCTACTCTGATATTGCCCATTTTTAATCTGTCGGGAATATTTGGCATCCGAGCAAGACAATGAAGAAAGTTCTGATTGGGGTACAGTCGGGATACGTGCAAAATAGGACACGTTGTAAAGTTATGTTAAGTCGATCGCTGAAAGTATTGTTATCTTGTCGTTTCAAACCGTAACTTGGATATCACCTAAATTGGAGAACCCACCACCGATGATTTAGAAGGGGAGGTGATTTACTCCGAGCCTGCGCGAGATATTACCCTCAAACAAATTCAGGTAGCTATCCCCCAATTTATTGGTAAAATTAGTCACACTTCTAATTATTCTATTAAATAATGACAAATAACCCCACTGAAAAAATCTCGTCATCTTCAATCGGAAAGATGACATTTTCCACTAAATTAGCTTATGGTTCGGGAGATGTTGGCGCAGCAATTACTTCAATTTTACTCCTATCTTATTTATCCCCCTTCCTCACCGATGTCGCGCATCTATCACCAGGTTTAGCAGGGCAAAGTCAACTAGTTGGCAAGATTTGGGACGCGATTAACGATCTAATGGTGGGAGTCCTGAGCGATCGAGGGCAAATATTTAGTGATAAAATTAGACAACGGTGGGGAAGACGTTATCCTTGGATATTATGGGGAGCCATTCCATTTGGAATCTTCTTTGCTTTGCAATGGATTGTGCCTTTTCCCGAAACAAACCAGTTTGGTTTGTTTGCCTTTTATACCTTAATTTCGATTTGCTTCAATACCTTTTTTACAGTGGTAAATTTACCATATACTGCACTCACAGCAGAACTTACCGAAGACTATAACGAACGCACGAGTTTAAGTACATTTAGATTTACCTTTTCCATCGGTGGAAGTATCATCGCCTTACTAATTGCGCGGACAATCTTTCAACAAGCATTAGATCCTGCTACTCAATATCTCACCATTGGGATAATTTGCGCCATCCTCTCAGTCTTTCCCCTCTTCTGGTGTGTATTTGGCACATATAAACGCACCAAAGCCGTCGCCGCCAGACACCCACAAGAATTTGCCCCAGTCAACATTCCCTTTGGCGAACAGTTACGCCTAGTTTTTGCCAATCGCCCCTTTCTCTTCGTCGTCGGAATTTATCTATTCTCCTGGTTTGCGCTCCAATTAACAGCCGCGATTATTCCCTACTTTGTGGTTAGCTACATAGGCTTAAAACAGCAAGATTCACCCCTAGTAATCTTAGCCGTTCAAGGCACAGCTTTGGGAATGTTATCCGTCTGGAATAGGATTAGTCAAAAAGTCGGCAAAAAAGTCGTCTACTGTGTGGGAACTAGTTTCTGGATTATCGGACAGTTGGGTCTATTTTCACTCCAGCCAGGGCAAACTACCCAAATGTATATATTTGCATTCCTCGCTGGTTTAGGCGTGTCTACAGCTTATTTAATCCCTTGGTCGATGTTACCCGATGTGATTGAGCTAGACGAACTCAGAACCGGACAACGGCGGGAAGGAATTTTCTATAGTTTTATGGTATTCTTACAAAAAATCTGCTTGGGCGTTGCTGTGGCAGTAGTGCTGCAAAGCTTAGAATGGACGGGCTATCTACATCCGACAACGACGATACCAGTTCCGGATCGACCAGAAGCAGTAATTACGGCAATTAGACTATCGATCGGCCCGATCCCGACGATATCTTTAATCTGTGGCATAATTCTCGCCTACTTTTACCCAATCACCCGCGAGATGCACCAACAAATATTACTCCAACTTCAGGAGCGACGGGAACAGCAGGTGAGGGATAATTAGTTGAGAGCAAGCATTTTTCTAAGCCTGTGGCGGTGGTAATTTATAGCGAGGATCTCTCGTTGAACCCCTGAAGTATCAGCAAAAACAATGAAACTTAACGATAACTTCTTTGCCTCACCAAGTAATGTGATGACCGAGAAAATCCTCTCCTCTGCACAGGTAGACGCTTTGCGAACGGAGCGGCTCACGCACGCCCTAGTTCGCCGACGGTGTAGTGAGACAAGAAAGGGTTGCCCGTATGGCAGCACATTTATAGTGCGGGTGGGTAGATCTCGGCATCCACTCCACTAAACTCCTCCCGATGTACTTTCAGGCACAAGTTTTTGAGCTTGCGCCAATAACTCAATCTTCCATTGTGCTTTAGCTTCCAAATCTGCCATTTTCAGGTCGCTGCCTTCGTATACCAAGCCTTTGAAGCGGGTGTAGTTGTAGGCTACGCCGTCGTCGAGGTCGAGGTGGATGCGTTTGTCGGCGGTGGTTTGGAGTTTGGCTTGGTAGTCGCGGAGTTCGAGTTGTTGGTCTTGGAGGGTTTTGAGTTGTTTGGTGGCGGCTTTTTTGGCGGCGGTGGTGGTGGTGTTGTCGATTTGTTGTTGGGTTTGTTCGATTTCTTTGTCGAGCTTGAGTTGGAGTTCGAGGACGTAATCTGTCCGCAGTCGGGCGACGGTATCGGGGGTGTAGCGGTGGAGGTAGATCAGGGCACTGAAGGCGCGTTTTTTGCCGCTGGTGAACAGCCAGTAGATGGGGCGTTTTTTGTAGGTTTTGATGTGGTCGGAGCTGAATTCGGTCAGGAAGTAGCGGCGGATGCGTTCTAGGGTGGTTTCTCCGGCGCGGAGTTCGAGGGCGGTGGCGATGAAGTCGAGGTTTTCGGTGATGGTGTCGGGGGTGTAGGCGATTTTGACGAATTCGACGAAGCGGCTGACGATATCGTCGTGGAAGTAGGCTTTGTCGGTGATGGGGAGGATCTGCCCCTCACCCCCTAGCCCCCTCTCCCCTGCGGGCGAGAGGGGGGACATGAGGGGGGGGAAACTGGCGTTTTCCGGCTCCCCTTCTCCCAGATTGGGAGAAGGGGCTGGGGGATGAGGGTGATTAGCTGCGGAGATCTGCCCCTCACCCCCTAGCCCCCTCTCCCCTGCGGGCGAGAGGGGGGACATGAGGGGGGGAAAACTGGTGTTTTCCGGCTCCCCTGCTCTTTCCGGCTCCCCTACTCTTTCCGGCTCCCCTGCTCTTTCCGGCTCCCCTGCTCCCAATCTGGGAGAAGGGGCTGGGGGATGAGGGGCACAATCTCCGCCTGCATATATTAGTCCTGGGTGGTGGAGGGAGTAGCGTCCCATGATGCAGCCGACGGAGTAGGAGATGAAGGAACGGATGTCTCGTGCGATGTCGGCGCGGCGGATGGTGATTTGCTCGTCGGGGACTTCGGGGGTGAGTTCGGCTTGGAGTCCGTAGGCTTCAATCCAGTAACGGTTGTTTTCTTGTTCTAGGCGTTTGAGTTCTTGGAAGGCGGTTTCGGTTTGCTCTTGCCAGTGGGTGAAGGCTTGGGTGAGGGTTGGGGTATTGTAGCGGAGGAGGGGATGGGTTTGGAAGTCCCAGGAGGTTTCAAAGTTGTTCCAGTCAATACGAGAGATTTGTAAAGCTTTTTTTCCTCGTGATTGAGTTTCGATTGTAAGTAAATTAGTAATAATCGGGAGATTTCGGATATTTTCGACTTGACAGTTGAGCGTTGGATTGAGAGATATTAATAAATAATTGCTAATACATGAATTAAGAAAGGAAAGAATGCTATGTGTAAGGTTTTCACTAGCTAGAAAAACAGATGACCCACCCTTATCATAAGTTGCATACTCTGGCAGTACTCTAAAGCTTGCACCACCAGATGTTATGAGTCCCCATGTTATCCCCAATTTTCCAAGTGATTCCTCATTAACCATTTGAGATGCGTGTCCAGTTTGATAAACGTATTTAGCATCATTTGTCCAGTTAATTAGACTATCTATATTCCCTTCCCATCGTCTAAAGCCGCCACCCTTTGCATAAGGTTTCCATTTGATATTACCTAACTCATTGATGTCGATCTCCCAAAACAGTCTTAAAAATCTATCATTATTTCCAGTTACATTTTGACTATAGGTAGTTGTTAAACTAACTAGATTCTGATTCTTATCAAAAATTTCAACAACTCTTTCACTAGCCCAATAAGCGATCGGACTCCCTGGTATCTTCTCAAAGTCAGCAGCCTTAGCATAGTAAAGATAACCACAAGCTGTATTAGCGATCGCTTCTTTTAGTTTAATCGGTTGTGATTCTGCCGATCCTAAGTATCCTAAATCAATATATGTTCCTTTGACATCTTGAAACTCATTCTTTACAACGAAGGTAACTAAAGGAACTATAGCAGAATCAAAAAAGCTGGTATATGATGGCTTTACCAAATTAACAATGGTTTTTTGTGAGATTAAAAATTCTCGCAGCTTTTCATAAGAAGATAAAAACATCCAGACAAACGGACTGACAAACCCAAGATTTCCATTGAAATGAGCAAATTTAAAATTACGAACTATAAAAGTCGAAAATATATCTGATTTAACATCACTGTAATTTTCTTTAAGAAACTCTTGAATCAATGAATTTATTCTCTTCCCGCCCATAAAGGGAGGATTCGCAACTACTACCCAATATTTCTGACTCAATAACTCTGCTTGCCTAACAATCTCTCGTAGATTCGCTACTTCACTCGCAAAAACTGGTGAATCCGCCGCTATTCCATCCAATTGAGCCGATAACTTCACCGTATCGATACCCGACGGCGCGATTAAACTGCCCAGATTATCGGCATCTGCAAACGTAGCTAACAGCTTATCCAACAATGGATACGATCGATCCTTCGGTGTACTTGCAGGTTGAACCAGGGTTAATTGTTGGGGAGTTCCCATCATCGCATCTAACGATAACTGCGTATCGACAATCGGCATCGCTGGAGTACTCTTTCCCGTCACCTGAAAATGTTCGACAGAAAGATGTCGTGTCGATTTCACCGTCAAAATATTCAACCTTGGCGGCTTGCGTAAGATGCGCGGATTCTTCGCCCGTGCTTTCATCAATACGGCAAAACTCGCCAACTGTACGGCTCGATCGTCCAGATCCAGCCCATGCAAATTGTGTTCTAAAATCAGTACGGGAATATCTCGCTCTAAATAGCCCTGCTCTTTATAAATCTCAAATAACAGATCGAAGGCATAGACTAAAATATGCCCGCTCCCACAGGCTGGATCGATTACGGTTAGATCTTCTGGGGTTTTGGGTAGATCGAGAGCAACTGGGGGTGAGGTGGGCTGAGAAGGACTGGGCGACTCCAGATAATAGGGCATCTTCTCCCGTAATTTCGACTCTGGGTGCGACTCCAACCACAACCGCCCCAAAGAATTTTCCACCATGTAGCGCACGATCCAATGTGGCGTAAATAACTGCGTCGCCGCCGGAATATCCCGCGCCTCCACCTTACTCTTCGCCCCAATTACCGCATCCTTGCGCTCGGAAATATAGAACTGATACAACCAGCCGACAATCTCCACCCCATTCTCACTATCGGTTGTATCCCGCCAATCTTCCTCTGCAATCTCAGTTACCAACTTCCGCACGATTGAATCTTGGTTGAGCAGATTTCCTGGCATCAACAACGCTGGATAGCTTTCCGCAAACAAAAACGGCAACCCCACCGCCAATTCCTGGCACTGCAACCCCAATAACCGCCGATAGAGAAACTCCTCTGGATTGGGTGCCCGATCCGCTAAACCTCGCCACTCCAACCAGATCGACAGATTTAACCCTGGCAAATCCTCCAATTCGGCAATATCACTGGCATCCCGCAACAAGTCTGGATCTACTAATTTCGCGTCACTACTACTCAACACCCGCCGCTTGAGATAGCCATTCACCTCCATAAACCGCAGCGCAGCCAAACGGTTAAACCAGGTGTAAGCCACCTCGTCAATTAAGCCATCTACCGCCGCCTTGCGCGTCTTTTCCTGCTTTTCTAAATCGGTTAATCGCCCCCGCAATAGTTGGTATTGTTTAGACTCCTCAGCATCCAGCGTCACCCCATTCACGATCGTACCCCCGCTGACTAGCTGGGGTTCTGTGATTTGCTGTTCGGTAATCCCAAACCGCGCTGCTTGGGCTTTTACCTGCTCTAATAGTGTCCGTCTAGCGGCAATTGCAAAATTCTTAACAGCAGTACGATCCATGAAATTAGGGAATGGGGGATAAGGTGGTGGGGTTGATTGGATTTGCGGCGAGGATCTACCCGCCAGCACTATAAAGCTTCATACTACTGGGGACGTTTGACTCCGCCTTTGCGTTTGACTTTAAATCCATATAAATAGATTTCAGGCATATTAATCCGTCCGTCAGAACGACTTTCGACAACACCCAGTTGAAGTAAATATTGCAAAATCCCTTCGGGTTTAGTTACAGGTGGTTGTTTTTTAGGATTCCAGATCGTCGATTTTATCCGATCTAAAAATATTTCCTTTTGAATTGGGGCTGTCAGATCTATTAAGCTTGTTTTGAGCGATTCTAACCAAGGATATTCTTCTTGTAGCTCTCTAATTCGATAATCTGACGTATTCATTAGGGCACCTTGCAGATCGGAGGGCTGTAAAAGGATTATATTTTGTTCGTCATTAGAACTATTTTCGATTCGACTTTGTGCGGCTAACGCAAATAATTTGAGAAAAGAACGTGGGGCAATTCGACCGCTGGCATCCTGAAGGTGATTGGGAATCCACCGATAGGTAATTCCTTTTTTAGCGTTGGCTCCCATATACTTACCAATCATTGTTTCGATTAGTTCTTCAAACAATTTTTCATTTGATGTTGCCGTCCAACCCAAACCAATTTCATTTTCAAAAATCAACTCTGGAATATTTTGTAAGTACGCTCTCATTTCATCACTAGAGTTCGCCAATCTTTTGACTAAAAGTTGGTACAGCCATGAATGTCTCCATTCCAATCTGACTAAATGAACTTGCAATTTGGAAGCATCGGGAAAACTCAAGAAATCCTCACGAAATAGATCGGTACGCAAAAAGATTTTTGGTCTGATTCTGTCCCAACGTCGCCACCTGTCGAGCCACATTGCTAAAAGTTCGCGGATGGGGCTTGCCAGAGCAGTATAGGAAGCAACTAACCTGTCTAGTTCATCATAAGTAACAAATAACCAATCATTTGTTTCAACGAGTTTTCGATCTAATTTATCTAAGACAGAATTGAGTCGCTCTAGATCTCGATCGATAATTGGTTTCCAAACAGATACAAGTGATAAGTCATCTCCCAGAACTTTGACTGTCTCTACACCAAGCTCTTGAGTGAGAAAGTCTTGAAATTTAAAATCTTCTTGTTGTAATAAACTACCTAAAATTAAGCCAATCCAAAAGCTACGCCATTCAATATTTGTAGCTGTGTTCATTTGAAATTCAACACTTTCTGGTGCTGGGAATCGCTTACCTACTTTACTAGTTCTGCCAAATCCAGCGATCCATGTTGTTTGACTCAATGCAGGTAAGGATCTAATTCCTAAACTTTCAACTAAAGATTGTCGTCCTGAAGGGATTGCGAGTAGCCGAAATAATTCCGTTTTACCGACTCCACGACCACCCAATATTAATAACGTATTCGGATCTAAGGCATGACGATAATCTGCAATGGGTAAAAAGTTTTTTAGAAATTTATCTTCTTCATCACTTTCATGCTCGGCAATTCCCAATCCAGGCGCAATAGCAGCGATCGATTCGAGTAGTATTTGTTTATTAAATTCACTCATGGCTTTCAATTTACCTTTTTAAATTCACGTCCAAAGAGTCCACATAGCTTCTCAGCAAGCTCTGAATAAGGCGAATTAGTCATTACCTGGATCAGTCCTGAAAGTCGATCTGATTCTTCTAAAGTTGAGTTGTGAGAAAATAGTGCAATATCTCCACGTAAACTCTCTTGATATGGCACAATTACTGGAAAGAATGGTTCTTCTCTGTTGTTAGAATCGGGGACGGTTTCATCTTCAGAGTAATAGTTTTCTCTAAAAACATCGTAGGCTCGTTCCCGAAATTCTGTTAATTCTTGTTCTCGTCTAGATATGCCAATCGCGGGAGCCATCGAGTGTGCGAGAATTAATGGCAACCTGTCGTCAATTCCCGGACTTGCTAAATGACGAATCACATGAGTTAATCCAGCCCAACTTTGACGCGATTGAGTGCCAAATATTACCGCTGCATGACAAAGATTGGCAACCGCTAAACCACCAATATCATGAAAACCAGCCCGCGCATCCATTAGAATAAAATCTAAAGGTTTTACTGCGCTTTCTAATTCACTCAACATATCTACCATTGTACTTTGGAGTTCGCTACTGACAAGGTTCTGAAAGTCTAGCCTAGCTAATTTTTCCAAATAATTATCATCTATTGTTCCAGCCGGAAGTAATCGAATAATTTCGCCATCATCTCCGAGCAAAGTTCGATCGCTAATATCGATCAGATTGGTACGCAGTTTCCAATTATCTCCTTGAATCTTCTTCTCAAGTAGGTAGTCAATTACACCTAAATTCTCAGAGCTATCTGGTGAGAAAATTGTTGCCAAACCTGGGGCTTCCAAATCGAGATCGACAATCGCAACTCGATGACCATTACGCGCTAAAGTTAAGGCAGTAGCAACCAGGGTACTAGTTCGTCCTACACCTCCTTTGAAAGAGAAAAAAGATACGATCGCAGGCTTATACTTTTGATAAACGAATCGATCTGTCCACGGTGGTTTGCCTACCTGATTGTCTGTCCATGCCTGTTTAGCAATGTGACGCTCAAGAATGTACCACCGAGGCAGAATTAATTCATTATCCCAATCTGCTAAATTTCTCTCAGCCTCAATAGTTTGAATCAAAGCTTTGTAAGCATCCTTTTCGCCTGCTGGTAGCCAAATATCGTTCCCATCATAATTCCCCAGTTTTACAGATAATAAGGTACTAAGGTTGGTGATTTCTGATGTTTGAATGGTACTAGATTCTGATGGTTCAAGAAAAAGTCTAATTCTTCCATTAACATCACGAATAATAGTCACAGATGCAAGTTTAGGTACGAGTGAATCTATAACACTTTGTTCCTGAAAGCATTGCCGCACCTGATTAAAGGTTTCACCAAAACTAATTATCATCTCTTAAATATCCTGGCTGGAAATTAAACCATTTAGTACTAACATCGGGATTATTTCTCGGTAAATTTCTGCGGCGCGTCGAACTGCTAGTATTGCTTCAGATTCAGTCCACAGTCCAGATTTGGCGTACCTCCGCTCTGGGTGAGATTGAGCTAGCACAGTATCAATTATTCTGTTCGATGGGAGTTGTCGATCGAGAGTAGGATATAGCAGCCGCAAGCGTTCCATTGCCCTACCATCAAGTTCGGTGAGATCGTGTCCATATTTTTTAACTGCACCGAGATCGTGCTTAAAGTGTTGGTCTATAAGTACTTTAAACGAACATTCTACGACGTAACCCGCCAGATAAACGGCATTATCCCACCGTTGTTCGGCTAGCAGAGTTTGGGCATCTTGTAGATGCCTACCTGCTGAGTTGGAAAAGGATTCTTGCATTATCTACTCCAACCTCACCCGCTTACCCCGATCGATCTCCGCGACAATTGCTAGTTTAACTCGCTCCAGATACTCATCGACATCCTGCGACGACTCCAAAATCGACTTACCCGCAAGCTGAGATAGTTTTACCGTCACCATCGGCTTAGTCACAGCATCACCATCCGCCACCAAATTCGCCGCCGCCGCATCTACCTGCTGAAATAATTGTCCCTCCAATCGTTCTAATTCCGTCTGTCTAGCGATCGCCGAATCGATCGTCTCAGCCTGGGCTAATGTCGTCATCACTCGATCGATCTGTTGCGTCAATCGCGGTAGATCCAACTTCGCGGCGACTCCTGGATGGGCTTCTAGGGCGTACTGGGTGACTTTTTCTCGCACCTTTCCCCCCGTGGCTGTCACTCGATCGCGTTGAGATTGTAACCCACTCTGAACTAATGCCTGTACGGGCTGTAATAACGTCGCCAATTGGGGAATTTTAGCAGTAGGATCGGACATCGCCAAAATCTGCCGCACCTGCTCTACTTTAGCGATCGCATCGGGATCTTCAATATGACATAGCTCCGGTGCTAACTTACTCAGATCCGCTCTAGCTCTGAGAAACATCGGTAATTGTCCCTCGAAAAAGGACTTAATTTTCTGAGCATCCTCTACATAATCCTCTAAATCCTCCTGCTGTTTCCTTACCGCCCAAAAAAACGCCGCCACGCCATCCTGCGCTAACAGATTTTGCAATAGTGCCAAATGCGCCCCCAGCAGATCGCCAAATGGTAATTGCTCCCGCTGCACTCGATCGATCCAACCTTGCACTCGATCGCAACTAGCCTTCAAAGCAGCTTGATATGCCTCATACAGCTTGACAGTATCACTCGGCGGTGTCCCCTCCAGCAGATCCCGCGCCAAGTCTCTCGCCACCCGTAAACTAGCCGGATCTACCTCATTACACAACCGGACTAGATACTCATCCACTCCCGATTTCGATCGTAGTTTCACCACTAATCCCGATTCATTGGGATTCACTGTCGCCTGTGCCTTGCGGAGTTCCACCTTACCCAGATTGACTAATTCCGCCAACACCCCCAAAGTATCGAATTCCGACCAGCCAAATGGTCGTTTGAGGAATTTGTCAGTTAAACTGCGAATACTTACCCGCTTGTGCGATCGAGCTTCATCCGCCAACCATGACAGCATCTCGGTATGCGCTGGTGCATTTGGATACTCGCCATCAGTTTTAATCGCTTCAAAGTTGCGAGTCAGAGCTTGCGTAACTTCATCTTCAGTATTAAACCCACTGGCGACATAGTTTAATTTGGTATGAACATTATCAATTAAAGCAGTCAATCCCTCTGTTAATACCGATCGAACATCCCGACTGCTGACTTGAATTTTACTCCCAACGGTAAATAGATCGGCTTCCCCAATTAAACGGCGGAGTGTCTGTTCGATCCGTTCCTTCCGTTTACTATTTTCATCCGCTCTGCCATCTAAAATCTTCCGAATGCTAGCTGTTAAATTCCCACTATGTTTGCGACGAATATATTTAGCAGTTCTAACTAATTCATTAACTTCATCTAATAAATGAGGATCGTCTGGCAACCTTACTAATACTTCTTGTCCGCCAGCCGTTTCCGCAAAGCATTGGATATCTACTTGCAATGTTTTATATCGATCGGCATAGGGCGTGACGATATGAATCCCGAAATCATTTGTTTGGATTCCTTTAGCCTGATGATCTAACTTGCGATTGAAATCATATTGATGACGAGCATCATATTTCAACTTTTTATCTGTAAAGATCGACTCCCACACCATCGTCTGAAATTCAGTCGTCACCTCACCTGGATCGACATCAATATTCTTGATTTCGCGACCGATATCTTGCTCTTCATGAGTTAAGAAACTATATTCATCGCCCGTTCGCTGAATCAAAGTTTGACGCTCTAGCCGTTGCAGTGAGTCCTGAATCTGCACTTTAAGTGCCAAGCGATCTTGGTCGATATGACTCAGGCAGAGCGTTGTTAAGTTATCGGGGTTGGGGCGAATTTTATTAGCATCAACATACTTCACCATAAACAAGAGTTTGAGCAACTCGACATCAAAATCTTGTAACTGTGAATTCTGCTTTGCTTGATTAATCGCTTGACTAATCGAACTATCTAGAAAACCCTCGATCGCCAAATAGAAAGTATGGAACGGAACCAGAGTACCGATCTGTTTAGCTGCCACAGTCTGCGCCGCAATTTGAAACGCATCTAAGAGCGATCGTTCTCCAGATGCCAAATGTTTACCCGCCGATCCCATCACCCGAATCTGGGTAAATACCACCTGAAGCAAGTTAAATTGATAAGGTACAAATGGATACGCTGACTGAAAATCGTTAGCATCCTTGTATCCTGGCAAATCGGCACATTCGGCACTAAAGTTGATTTGATTTTTGAGAATAGCTTGCTTCTCATAATATTGATTCTCTAAAGCAGTTCGCGCCGCTGCTGTCTTGTCCAACAACCGCAACTTAATTACCTCATCAGTATTAGTCGAAGATAAACTCAGCGGCTTGTAAAAACGTCCCACAATCTTCGAGAAATCATTGCCCCGAATCCGGTTCTTAGTGATTTCATCCATCGCCTCCTGGGAAGTGACAATTACCCAAGCTTTCCCCCCACAATGAATCCCTAAATCTTCCACCACAGTTTGGAGATTTAGCATCAAATCGGGACTCTCCCCGATATACTGCCCTACCTCATCCACCATAAATAGTAATCTGTGCTTTGCTCCTTTGCTGTCGAGATACTGGCGCACCGTCTGGGCAAACTTCTCAACACTATTAGTATAATTTTGGTCGATCGCTTCTACCAAGCGATTAGCCGCCTCTACCCCCATCCCCGTACTAACTGCCAACGCCCTGCTAATATCTTCCTGATGGAACAACCAAGCATCTCGATCCTCTTCCCAAGTCGAACCGCTAGCCCCTGCAAAAGCCTGCTTAAAGGTCTGATACTGTCCTTTTTGGTCAAGAGTACGCTCGAACTGGGCGATCGCGGGTACAGAGCCAAAATACCCCAGATGCTCGTCAAATACTTTCTGGAATACCCTCACGATACTATCGCGCTGATTTTTACTGTTCGCTTCGGCTTTTGAGTCAATATTGAACAAAATTACATCCGTCGAACCCTGCACTGCCCGTGCCATACTAGCTCGTAGCAAGGCATCAGGGACTCTTTTGCGATCGAAGAAATCGATCGCCTGTTGTTGCTCAATCGAGATATTCGCCAGCAGATAAGACAAGATTTTGAGGAAGTGAGATTTCCCCGAACCAAAGAAGCCAGAAATCCAGACTCCCATTTTATCGGTTGGAGTATCGATCGAATCTGTATAGCGATCGAAGAAAGTATTGAAGTGCCGCTCAAGCTCTTTAGTCACCACATATTCGTCTAATTCCTGGCGAACATTCTCATTATCCTGCTGTCCAACCTTAATCACCCCATTAATATTCCGATGAATATCCTTCTCAAATAGTTCTTTAATATTCATGTTTATCGCTGCGGCGAGGAATTAAGGGGAAAGCTCGATAGTAATTATCATCTTTGAACGTGTCGAATAACCTCAACTCCTGACCATCATAAGAGCCTGGAAAAAACATTACCACTGGAGTCCGATCCAAAACTGGGTGGAGATTATTCAAGATCGTATGCGATCGCATCATCGGCCAACTTGCACCCACACCAGTAATTAAGATCAGATCCTCATTTCCTTGCACCAGCTCCTGAATTTTTTCAACCACCTTGTCAGGGCGCACCATTGGCTTAATTGTCTTAGCTAGATCATTGTTCCCCTTGCGTACCTCTAAATCGAAGGCTCTTTGCAGCAAATTTCGATCTTCGAGGATCTTGAGAATCACTCGATATAGATTAACCTCAACCGCATTTAGTGGCGGTTGACTCACTGCTAATTTTGGCGGTAGTTGTGAAATAAATTGTTCCACGATTGGCTCGTGCTCTGCATCGTAGTCGAAAATATAGTAGCCGATCTCATTCCCATTACCCTGATTTTTCAGCAGTCTGGGACTTTGTAATTCAGCAACCAGTGCCTTGAGACGTTGATGAATGGTCATCCAAATTGCGATCGAACTGAAGGGACAAGATTAGATTTTACCAGTCACCCCGTTGATTCAACCACATTACAAGGGAACACTGAAGATCTGGAGTCTTGGCTAGTCTAAATTACGCTGCGATGAATAATGTTAGATTATTTTTTTAGATCGCTACACTACACAAAATATCTCGCGCGCTTTTAGATCGGTTAATCCGCAGGTTCATCAAATCCTCATAGAACTTTAGCAACGATGTCAAGACAAGTATTTTTGAATCTCTATCCCTATCACCAAGCAAAACAACTAACGCTTCAGAAAAATTATGAGCTTGTGACATCTTCTCGTCTAGCAGCTAAAACCCTTGGCGTTCGACACAATTCGCTACGGGATGATAGTGTTAAGCAGCTCAAGCGTCGAGGGATCGAGATCGCATCTGCCCTAACTAGCTACAAATTATTCCGTCAAACTGTCCAAGCAGTTTTGGCACCGAAAGATCCTATCGGGACAGCACGGACATTACTACCAACAGTCAGGATGTTGCTTCAATCGGTGGCTAGTTTGGAAAATATCCCTGATGGTATCTCCGAACGCGCCGAGCGGATTTTACGGCTCGTCCCCAAATATCAATCCAAGCTCCGTCAGTCTGGATTAGTTGATGAGAGTGAAATTTATTGGCGAACCGTCGAGGGTGAGCCAGATCGACGGAAAGTGTTGCTGTATGGATATTTTCAACTTCGCCCAGATGAATTAGAGTTAATCGACGCGATCTCTGGGGATGAGAGCGTCCTATTTTTACCGACAATAGAACACGACCACTTCCAACAGAATCGAGCGGCGATTACCTTCTTAGAGAGCCGAGGCTGGCAAATTGAAGGAACTCAACCAGATTCGACCGCAGTTGGGGCGCATTTATATCGATCTTTTCTCCAACCTCAGAATGCCTCACCCCAACCAGATAATTGCGCCGTTTATGCCTATGGGAACTTAGAAAGCGAAGCTAGAGGTACACTGGCACAAATTAAGCAGCTTTTACATCGAGCCGTTAAACCAAAAGATATCGTAATTATTGCGCGGAATGAAGCTGAGTATGGTGCAGTTTTACTCGATATTGCCTGGGAATATGACATCCCGCTTCGCGCTCTGTATGATATCCCATTAAGTTCGACCCGACTGGGAGCTTGGTTAAATTTACTGCTAGAGGTCATTAATAATCGATTTCCCTTTGAATCGACTGCTAAATTATTAAGCCATCCACTCTGTACCAACCCTGATGCGGAGTTTTGGTCTGAGGTTCGAGCCAAAAAGCCTACTACCGTTGCAGAATGGACAAAATTTAGTCAAGAACAAATAAATATTGATTTCTCAGTTCTCAACCACAAAACTCGATTCAGGCGAGATAACTGGGTTGAATGGGTGCGGACAATTTTTCAAACTTTTAACCTGCGCCGACGATGTGCCCGCTGGTCGAGAGAAAGTGTTGCTTTCAATACTTTAGACTCAGCCTTAGTGGAATTTGCCAAGCCAGAACACGAGATTCTAAGCTGGGATGAATTCACCCAAGAATTTCAGGACACGATCGATCTATTATCTGTCCCAGCCCAGCCAGGAAGAGGCGGTGTCGAACTGCATGGCCCTCGCGCGGCGATTGGCACCCAATATCGTCATGTCTTTGTACTAGGCATGGCTGAAGGGGTTTTCCCGCCGCCAGTCAAGAACGATCCAGTCTTGGATTTTTACGAACGCAAACAATTGAGTCAAGTGGGGATCGTGCTAGCCAGTGCTGCCGATGCAGCTCGGCAAGAAGCACTGGGATTTGGCAATCTCCTCCAGAGCCTCACAGATCGAGTTGTGTTCTCTTATGCCAAGTTGAATGGTCGTCAGGAGCAAACCATCAGTCCCTATCTCAAACGATTGCATCTAATCGAAACATCGCTCCCAGATCTACCCCTAGCAAGTCAGGAAGAAATGCGAAAGTGCTATGTCCGCTTGGATAGCGATCTAGAAGATCCAGTCTTGGCACAAGCGACTCATGCTTGGAGAGTCGAGCAGTCGAGGGAAGATGCCACTCCTCAAGATGAGTACGACGGGATTATAGGAATTCCCGTGAATTACACCGAGCGTCATTTTAGTGTCTCGCAGTTGACCAGTCTTGGGTTGTGTCCGTTCAAATGGTTTGCCGCCAAGGTACTCAAGTTGGGAGAACTAGATGAAACGGAGGTCGAACTGAGTCCAAGTCTGCGCGGTAATCTTTACCACAAAACGCTCGAACTACTATTCAAAGCAGTTCGAGCGCATCCAGCGCAATTGCTAACTGAACCCGAACTGCTGCGATCTACATTCTTAGCAGCAGAACAAGCGATCGATCTGCCCAAATTACCAGCCTGGGATGTTTGTCGCACCGAGCATATTCGCACCCTCTCTCTGGTGATTCAAGAGCCTAGCTTTTTCCCAGCAGGTGCTGAAGCGATCTCTCTAGAGGGAGCTTTCGAGGGAGATTGGCAGGGATTCAAAATTAAAGGCAGAGTTGACCGGATCGATCGCACTGAAAGTGGATTGGTTTTAATTGACTACAAGACAGGTTCGAGTGTCCCCAAGGGAGTGAGTGACGAAGCTGGCAACGCCCGTTTGGATTTACAGTTACCAATTTACAAGGCTGTCGCCGCCGCGAATTTATTTCCCAACGAACCAGTTGCGGATGCTTATTATTACTCATTGAGCAAGGGTAAAAAGTTAGCAGTTTCTAAAAATTCGGTAGCTACGGAAGACAATCTATCTGCTTTTGCCGATCGCTGCAAAGGTCATTTGAATCATGGTCGTTTCCCTGTCAAACCAGACAACAAGAAAGTTGCCTGTCAGTATTGTCCGTTCGATCCAGTTTGCCGCCAAGGTAGCCGTCTCAGTCGCAAGGAAAGAAATAATGAGCTTAACTGAACAACAAGTACTAGCCGCCCATGCACCCTGTAGTGTAGCCGTCACGGCTGGGGCAGGTACTGGCAAAACGCATATGCTGGCAGAGCGATATCAATATTTTCTAACGCCAGCACAGGGTTTTACCCCCTTGGAGATTGTCGCCGTCACATTTACGGAGAAAGCAGCCACAGAAATGCGGTCGCGTATCCGCCAAACAGTCGCCCAAGCAATGAGCTTTCGCCCCGATCTAATTGCCGAGATTGAAGCAGCTCAAATCAGTACATTTCACGCCTTAGCCGCCCGAATCTGTCGAGAACACCCCGATGAAGCCGACGTTCCGCCTGACTTCACTCTGCTCGATGATATCGATGGCAAGGTGTGGCAAGCGGAAACGATCCTAGCGGCTCTCGATCGACTACCTCGCGATCTGTATGAGGGAGTGCCCTATTCGCTAATGTCCACCCTAATTCACAACTTTCTCCACGATCCTTTGAGTGCCGAACAAGCCTTGAGCCGCGAACGCGCCGATTGGCTACCGATCGTCAAAGCAGCTCAGGAACAGGCTCTGAATCAATTACTGAGTCATGCTAGTTGGCGACAGTCGGGTGAGATGTTAGCCAGCTACAGTGCCCCTGGCGATAAACTAGATGTTGTGCGCGAAGAGGCATTAGAAGCGATCGCCGCGATCGCCCAAAATCACGATCTGCCAAGGTCTCTAGACACCATTGCCAAACTCAAGATTAATGTTGGCAGCCAAAAAAATTGGGGTAGCAAGGATAATCTTGATGATGTCAAGGCTGCGATTAAAGCAATCCGAGAATTGGCAGAAAATGCGCTAAAGGATGGCATCGTGACCTTAACGCCGAATGAATTTGACGATCGAACTGAGGCGATGCTACCGAACTTGCGAACAGCTTTCTCCACAGTGAAAACTCACCTCAATCGAGCCAAACAGGTGCGACGGGTTCTAGATTTCAGCGATTTAGAAGTCCACGCACTCAAAGCTTTAGAGCATTCCCCTGTCCGAGACTACTATGCCAGAAGGTGGAAAGTATTTATGATTGACGAGTTCCAAGATACTAACCCGATTCAGGGTCGGCTGTTGGAACTACTGACCGAGAAATCTATCCTCACGATTGTGGGAGATGTAAAACAGTCAATCTATGGATTTCGGAGGGCAGATGTGAAGGTATTCGAGCATTGGTGCGATCGGATTGTTCAATCTGGCGGCAAATCAGCAGTCCTAGATTTGAACTTTCGTACCCACCACACGCTCATCCAGCAGATTAATCGAGTATTCAAGCCTATTCTAGGTAAGCAGCATCAAGATTTGGCAGGTAGTCGTTCCGCAGAGCCACATCCAGCTCCTCATCTGAGCGTCTGCACAGTTGATGTTGCTGATGACATTCAACCCAAACCTGATGTTGAAGAGCGTCGTCGAGTCGAAGCACAACATATTGCTAACTCGATTAAAAAGATGTTGGATGATCGAATCCAAATTCACGACAAGCGCAGCAATCGGCTCAGACCAATTCAACCTAGCGACATCGCAATTCTGTCACGCGCCTGGGACCCTCTGGAAATCTACAGTCAAGCCTTAGAAAGTCGAGGTATCCCGATCCTCCAAGCAGGTGGCGGTAACTTGTTAGATACCCGCGAAGCCAAAGATACTTGGGCATTGTTACGGTTTCTAGCAAATCCTAGTGACGATTTAGCCTTAGTTGCGGTGTTGCGAAGTCCGTTCTTTGCCATGAGCGATCCGATGCTGTTTGCTCTTTCCCAAACTTTGCCAGACAAGACCTCTTGGTGGAAGCAGATTAAGACCAGTAGCGAACCAGTGCTAGTTCGATGTGTTGAATGTCTCAACCGACTCTTAGGAGAGCGAAGCACCGAAGCACCTACCAGATTACTCCAAATCGCCGATCGCCTGACTGGATACACAGCCGTCATTGCCAATCTTCCTGGCTCAACTCGCCGTACAGCAGACTGGCAGGGATTTGGAGGATTCATTCGGCAGTTAGAACTAGGCACGAACGATGTTTTGAGTGTAGTTCGGCGGCTGCAACAGATCGTTACTAGTGATGTCCAGATTCCTCGCCCCGCAATTGAAGGCGGTAATGCCGTCAGTCTCATGACCATCCATGCTGCTAAAGGACTGGAGTGGCCGATTGTCGTCGTACCAGATTTAACTAGAGGATCTGTTAATGATTCTGCCTTAGTTTACTTCGATCCCGAACTTGGAGTAGCTTTAAAACTAGAAGATGATGATGGTGCCAAACAGAAGTCCGCACTATTGACCTTGCTAGAATATCGGAAACGTCAAGCAGAACAAGAAGAAACCAAGCGGGTTTTATATGTAGCAATGACTCGCGTTCGCGACCAACTTATCCTCACTGCTCCTAGCACTACAGGTACTAGTCTAGATCTACTGCTACCAGGACTGGAATTGCAACCTGAGCTTATTCCTTTCGATCCAGAACTAGCTAAACCTGTCGATGCGGTACCACCTCAGTTTCCTACCGCTCCGGCGCTGATGTTACTCGGAAAGATGGGTGCAGGACTTTCGGAACTACCCGTAACGGCATTGACAGACTATGCTTATTGTCCAAAGCGATTTGAGTATAAATATGTGCTAGGTCATCCTGGGTATCGATCTGGAGTGGGTAGTGGTGCGGCTGAAGTTGGTCGATTAGTTCACTTGGCGATCGAACGTAATATCACAGATCGAGAGACGTTGATTCAATCTAGTCGAGATCTTAGTGATGAAATCGTCCAAGAAGTACTAGATTTAGCCCAGTCTTTTCGCAAATCAGAGATTTATGAAACCTATCTTCAAGGTGCTCAAGCGTGGGAACACCCCATTAGTTTCACCATCGACTCCATCAAGCTGAATGGATTCATCGACTTACTCGGCGCAGATTTTATCTTGGACTTTAAGACCGATCGAATCATTGAGCCTACTCACCATCGCTTTCAACTTTGGGCATACGCAGCAGCGACAAAGAAATCTACCGCTCATATTGCTTATCTGCGTCACGACGGAGTTCATACTTTTGACTCCCAAGCATTATCTTCCATTCATCAAGAAGCTCAGAGCCTGATTCACTCGATCCAAACCGATCGTTTTTCGCCTACACCATCTTTAGCAAGCTGTGGTATTTGCCCGTACACAGAAATTTGTGACAGTGGGATTGAGGATCCTACTGCAAGGGAATAAATCTGAGATCTCGATCGCTAGTGAACTGACTTTTCAGTTTTCCGATCTTCTATTATTGGCGGCGATTTATACTCATGTGGGGAATCGATGGGTCAATAATCCAGCTCTGAAGTTGGGAATTCGACTCAATCCCGATTAGAAAGCCATCAGATATCAAGTTGTTACTCTTGTGATAAAAATCGAAGAGGTTCGATTTGCGATTGGCACAACAGGCACCTAAAAGCCAGATCCGATATTAATGAGAATAAGCGGTCGAGTGCTGAAGATGGATCGCTTAGGTAGAAGTGTTGCTAGACAGGAAGGCTTCGCCAACGAAACAGCGGAATGTGGGATTAATCAAATTCTCCAGTTTAAAAGTCCTCGATCGATTTCCCCATTCATGTCTGTATAGATCTGTCAGCATCGAGATCGGGCATCATCAGATCGAGCCAAATTAGATCTGGTTGAACAATGTCTAGACGTGCGAGTGCGCGTTGACCGCCAGATGCAAAATGGAGCTGGCACTTCTCACTACTTAGTAATATGACAAATACGTCAAAGTTGTTAGGTTCGTCGTCAATTACGAGAATCAATGGTCGATCTAGCATTACAATAATCTTCTAAAATAACCCAACTTGTGATGTCAGATAAATTACCCGAACAACGCGGTTACATCATCGCTCCAGATTGCTACATTGCCATCGGCAATCGACAATCTCAACTAGGGAATTATCCCAGTGCCCTAGCTGCTTACGAACGCGCCATCAAAATTGCTCCTAGCTATGCCGCTTCTTATAACTATCGCGGTGCATTTAAATACGCCAAATTGAGAGATATTCAGGGGGCGATCGCCGATTTTGACTCAGCCATCCGCTACGACCCCGATTATGCCGTTGCTTATGCCAATCGGGGTTTACCGAAGTGCAGGGGTTTAAAGCCCCTGCCTTTAGGCAGATAGTTGTTAAGAGGGAGTTCTCACATCTTGCACCAATGCATAGATACTAGATTTGGATCGAGACTAATTCTAACGCCAGTCCCTGAGAAGCCAGCAGTTCTCGTTTACTCTCTATTTCTATCAGCAATAAGTTAACAGCGGTTTTGGGAAGTAGCTGCTGTAATGTCAACAGTGCAGCCTCTTTCCAGTCAGGCAAAGCGATTCGCTGCAATGATAAATAAACCCTGCTAGGCGGGTTCCCCGCCCAGCAGTGGGTTAACACAAAACTAATGAAGCTCAATATCAGCCAACGATAGACTCCTAGCAATTTCTGCTGGCCAAAGCTAGCCAAGCCAAATTGATATTTGACAGTCTTAAAAAAGCCTTCGATTGCCCAACGTCTCCAACCCCACCAGGTAATTGTACTGCCTTTAAGAACACGAGTAGAAATGACAAATCTTTTCACCAATTTGCCATTACGCTCTAAATAAAACCATGAAGCATTTACCATCCGCTCGAATCCAGTGATTTGGACTTGTTGTCCTTTCTTGGTAATTGTCTTGACGGCTCGTCCATTAGCCATCAGGCGATTCTTGGGGATACCCACAATTGCTTGATGGCGCAGTTTCTCCACGCCATTGACAAATTCAACGCTGCTGAAACCAGTATCCGCTAACACCAACACTCGAAAACGATTAATCAGCTTTTTTGGTAAGGTGCGAAGCAACTTTAAGCCTAATTGAGCGGGCGTAACAGTATCTTTCCCCCGCCACGGCCGAAATGCCCACGGCACTCGCCATGTTCCAACGACTAGGTACATCACCACTAGATGCAGTCCCCGCTTACCGTGGAGGATATGTATCAATTTTGCAAATGCTTTGAACTTACCTCTTTTTTCTAGAGTTGTCAGGTCAATAATTACTTGAAGATGGGGCCGTTTTCCGCTGGGCGCATACTTCAATAACTCCTTGAGTACATGTTTTCTAGTTGCCCGAATTACTGCTCTGGTTGGCCATCCATATTCATTCATGAATCGGCTCAATGCGGCTGCTGATTTCATCACACAATGTTCTGGTAATGCTATTCTTTGAGGTTCCCAAAATATTGCCAGTACTGCTTTGAGACTTTCATTTTGGTAAGGACTGGGCATTAATCCTATCAATGTGTACAGTAGAGCTTGGGCACACGGGAGAATTGTATTCACTGTTCTCTCAAATATTGTTCTGTGCCCTTTTTCTCACATTTTGGTCACGATTGATACTAGTCTCTATGTATTGGTGCAAGATGTGAGTTTAAATCTCCCACTTAACAACTTCGCTATCAACTGTCAACTGTCAACTGTCAACTGTTTAATTAGGTATCAGCAATTAGGCGATATTCCTGGAGCCTTAGCCGACCTCAATCTGGCAATCCTTCTCAACCCTCGCGATGCTTCGGTACATAACACTCGCGGGTTGATTAAATACGAACTGGGAGATAATGGTCAGAAGCTATTGAGATTCGATCGACATCTCTGAGTGAAGATTTTCACTCTTTATCCATAGATCTTTCAGATTCTTC
>Ga0209390_10002110_pt1 | contig 36060 bp, 23 predicted proteins | sample BON01_FD_187212 | JGI IMG/M metagenome (GOLD analysis project Ga0209390, IMG submission 187212) | Freshwater microbial communities from Lake Bonney liftoff mats and glacier meltwater in Antarctica - BON-01 (SPAdes) (version 2) | ecosystem: Environmental > Aquatic > Freshwater > Ice > Glacier...
CGCCCGTGAAACTTGTTGCTCCTATTTCTTGGGCGCTTCCTCTGCTTCACGGGCTGGCATGATGGGGGAGTCCCAGCCTGCAAGGTCGGAGGGTTTAACCATTTTCGCGTGGCCCTCGAAGGAGTGAGTGTTCGGATGGTATGGCCCGACGAAGGAGATATCGAGATCGGGTTTGATCGCGTCTTCCATCCCGAGGGCCCAGAGGGTTCCGTTGACGATCAGGCGGCGGTAGTTTTCATCGAGGATATCCTCGGATGCTCCCTGGGTGGAATGGAAGACGCGGTGTTTTTTTCCATCCTTGGTTTCGTAATGCCGGGTCCAGGTGGATGGCATTGGCGCTTTTTCCGGATCAGGATCGGCGGCTGGGTCCATGGAGACTAGCGGCTGGGAGTTGGTCAGGACGGTGAAATCCGGACCGGGTTTGCCGACATATCCACCTGCGTAAGTGAATGCGTTGTCGCTAACTCCCGAGAGGATCACGCTATCCTTTTGTTCCGGGATAAGTTGGATGCGGGTGCCTTGTTTGTGGTTTGTGCCGTAGTGGCCGACCCATGTGTTTCCGAGGATCTGTTCGCCGAAGCCGTTTTTGTATCCTTCGGCTTTCGATTTGAAATCATACTTCGCGTAGGTGGAGTTGCCGGGGATTTTGAAGGCGTGTGAGGAGGTCCGCAGCCCGACGACCGGGCCGCCGCGCCCGAGGTAGGCTTCTACCTGCGCCATTTCGTCGTCAGGTGGATTCAGGAAACGGGCGAAGATGAAAAACAGGTCAGCGTCTTTAAGTGCTTCCAAGCCGGAGATATTCGAGGATCCGGCCTCGATGTAACCGTCTTTATCCACGCCGAAGACGACTGTGCATTTGAAGCCGAAGTGCTTGGCGAGGATGCGGGCGAGCGCCGGGCAAGTCTCCTCGGCGCGGTATTCGTGGTCGCTGGCGAGGAAGACGATGTGCTTGCCGAGCCCGGGGCCGGAGTCGCCCTCGTAGACGATGGAGGTGTCGGCTTGGACGTTGCCTGCGACGAGAAGGACGGTGAATAGTGATAGGATGGTTTTCATAGATATAATAAGGATGGATTGGTTTTAATCTTTCATCGGATGCGCTTTGAGCAGTTCCTCGGGATTCCAGAAAATGCTGCGATCGCTGTTCTCAGCACGGACTTTTTTGATGGTCTCGGGTTTCACCGGTGCGGCCTTGTTGCCCCACGAGTTGCGGACGTAGGTGAGGACGGCGGCGGCTTCATTGTCGTCGAGCAGTGAACCGAAAGCGGTCATCGGCGGGACGCCTTTCGTCGGGTCGTAGACTTTGCCGTTGACCTCGATTTTGCCCCACAGGCCGTGGAGAGTGATCTTGGCTAGGCGCTCTTCATCACCAATGACCCAAGAGGTGCCGACTAGCGGAGGATAGACGGGATCCATGCCCATGCCGTCTGGTTGGTGGCAAGTGACGCAATGCGATTCCCGGTGGAAAACTTCGCCACCGAGCTTGTAGGCCTGCGCATCGGCTCCGGTCAGGTGGGCGGGAACATCGATCTTCACCTTCTCCTCAACCTCGACGATCTTGGTAACCATTTTCCCCTTCGTCGGATCTGCCGGTCCCCAGAAATGCTTCACGGTTGCGGCGGCAATGCGCGCGTGTTGCTCGGGGGATTCTAGCAGGGTGGCGAGCAGTTCCGTATTCCGGATATGATTACGCTGATACAGCCAGAGCCCTTCCAGAAGTGGGAGTGCGTCCTCCGCTTTTTTGGGGTCGAATTTTTTCACCCACTCGTCTAGCGCGGCGACCACCTCACCAGATTCGCGCTCTGTTAGCTCGATCCTTGCGCGGTGGCGGACACCATCGACGGGATGTTTGAGGCTATCAAGCAGTGCTGCGATCGGCTGGCCGTCGATGGCCACAGGCTCCTGCAATGGTTTGTCCTTGAAGATCATCCGGTAGATGCGCCCGTGTTTCTTGTCGCGGTAGGGATCGCGGATATTGTGCTGCATGTGGCCGATGATCACGTTCTGCCAGTCGGCGATGTAGAGCCCGCCGTCGCCTCCAAAGATCGCATCGGTGGGGCGGAAGTTCTTGTCGTCGCTATAGAAGAAGCTGTCGGTCGGGGTGCCCCAGATCTCGCCGGGCTTGAATTCGGTTTTCCCGTCCTTAAAGCCGTCGCGATGCAGCTCGTAGCGCTTGATGCCGAGGTATCCGATCGTGTTGCAGACTAGGAAATCCTGCTGCAGGTCGTCGGGGAAATTGGAGCTGGAGACGATCTCATCCGCAGACACGGGGCGCACTTCCTTTTTCACCAGCGGGAACATCTTGAACCCGTTTCCGGAGGGACGCACTTGGTAGGAGCAGCCGCCGGTGCCGTCGTTCGCGAACATGTAACCCCAGCGGTCGAAGCTGGTTCCGTGCGGGTTTGGGCTGTTGCCGGCGTGGAAGGTAATCGTGTATTGCACCGGATCGAAGCGATACATCCCGGAGCCGGTGGACGAAAGCGAAGGTCCCCACGGGTGCTCGAAGTTGTTCTGCAGGAAGATCCCGCTCTGCCAGTAAAGCGCGCCGTCCGGGCCGATGACGAAATTGTTAGCCGAGTGATGGGTGTCAGCCGATCCGATGCCCTGGACCAGCACAATGCGGAGGTCCGCCTTGTCGTCTCCGTCGGTGTCTTTAAGGAAAAGGATGTCCGGCTGTGAGGCGACGATCACCCCGCCCGCCCAGAACTCGAAGCCGAGCGGATTGTGGACCTTGGCGAACTCGATCGCTTTGTCGGCGACGCCGTCGCGGTTCTCGTCCGGCAGGATCAGAATGCTGTCGGTCATTTCCTTGAGCGGCTCCCATTTCGGATAAGTGCTCCAGCAGGCAGCCCAGAGGCGGCCCTTGGCGTCGACCTGCATCTGCACAGGGTTCGACATCTCGGGAAACATTTTCTCATCTGCGAAGAGGTTGACCGCGAAGCCCTCCGGCATATGCATTTTTGCGATCGCTTCCTCGCCGCTGAGGTATTCTTTGCTGCCTTCCTTGTCCGCACTGGAGCTTTTACTGCCGCCGCCGACGTTCGAGATGACCTCGATGGGTGCGGGAACGTTCGAGTCATCGACCTTGTAATCTTGGCCTTGTGCCGCGGCCCAGATTTTCGGATCACGGTTGGCCGTCATCACATCGAGCATTACGAGTTCGTGTTCGAGCACCTCACGGTTGGTCTGGCCATCGACAAACTTCAGCCCCGAGCGGCCTCCCCAGATGTCGTTTCCATCCGTCGCCCGGTAGCGGTTATGCCAATACCAGTTTTTGTCGAGAACGGCCTGGCGGAGGGGTTCGAGAGCAGGTGTCGCCTTGACCTCTTTCCCTGCCAGCGCCGAGGCGATCACTTCTCCAAGCCGGCGATTACCCTCGGGGAGGAGGTGGACTCCATTGAGAGTGAGGGGGGTGTCCGCCTTGTTGTAGAGACCTTGGGTCGCTGAGAAAAGATCCACAAAACCGACGCCCTTTTCGTCCGCCACTTGATGGATCGCACCGGTATAGAGGGCGAGATTGACGTTGTTGGCGTTGCCGTTCGGTAGCAGCGGGGTGCCGAGGTCTTCATGGGCGATCGGTGAAAAAAGCACCAAGCGTGGTGCGGACTCACCGTTGAATTTCGTAGCTTTGTATTCATCGACCATGCTGCCGAGATCGCTTTTGAACTTTCCAAGCTCCTTATCACCACCGAATGATTCGTTGTAACCGAAGAAGACGAAGATCACGTCTGCCTCGCAGTGCTTCAGGTAGTCTTCAGGAGAGGTAAAGCCCTTGCTGCGCGGGCGGGATGTCACCGTGTCTCCCGTAAAGGCCAGATTACGGAAGGACAGCTTCTTATCCGCCATCTCGCTCTGGATCACCGTTTCAACCCAGCCATCATGCTGCATGCGGTCTGCAAGGCCGTTGCCGATGATGGAGATCTTATCACCGTCCTGCAACGGGAGCTGGCCGAAAGTCATCAAAGGAAGCAGGGCGGCGACAGCAGACGATATTAGTAAGCGGTGGATAAATAAAATCGGCATGCGAGAAAGCTGTGTCATAGATTAGTGGTTTAAACGTGACTGGAACCGCGATCGTTTCAAGGAATTTGAGCGTGGTAAACCTTTCCCAACCCCTAGTCCTGCGACGCGGTGTAGGATTACCATTTCATTTCGCGATGCGGAGTAGTCTGATCGGCCTTCTTGTCGCTGAGAAATCTTTAAAACAAACACTAAAGAAATGTCGATTATCCGGCCTAACTACTAAATATGGCGTAGTTTTTTGATTGACGCTACTATATCTGCTTTTATGATTTGGCGCATTACTTCTCGTTCCTTCTCATGCGTTGCGTCCAATGCGGTTCCCAAAAAGACAAAGTCCTCGACTCACGTTCCTCGAAAGATGGGACGACGATTCGTCGGCGCAGGGAATGCTTGAGGTGCACCTATCGCTACACGACTTACGAGCAGATCGAGCGGACCGAGCTGCGGGTGGTCAAACGCGATGGAACCCGCGAATCACTCAACCGAGAGAAGCTGACCGGCGGGCTGATCAAGGCTTGCGAAAAAAGGCCCGTTTCCATGGAGCGCCTCGACCGCGCGGTGGAGGAAATCCTCACCGATCTGCACAAGGACCACCTCAGCGAAGTGCCATCAGCGTCGATCGGAGCGAAGGTGATGGACAAGCTGCATCAGATCGATCCGGTCGCCTACGTCCGCTACGTTTCGGTTTATCGCCAGTTCGAAAATGTGAACGAGTTCATCGCCGAGATCCAGTCGCTCTCGCGCCGCGCCGCTCGCGACACCTTCCAGCGCCGATTGTTCAAAGAATAGGCTACCCAATTTTCCAGAAAGCCCACTGACCAGAGTCTTGTGATATCCTTCATCGGCAACCGCCCAGCCCTCCAGATCGGACCTTACCAGGTGCTCGATTACGATACCGCGTGGCTAGATGACGCTATCATGCGCGCAGCGAAGGCCGCCGATCACGAAGACTTCCCGATGGCCGCTGAAATTCGGACCGGTATCGAACTCTATCTGGAGAATAGGTGCCCACTCAGGCTACTGAAGCTCGAGGATCTCTTCGAACGCATGCGGAAGATGCTGGTGAAAATCGGCTGTGGCCCAATCGCAGAAAAGCTCCAACCACTCGCACCACCGGTCACGGTCTCGCTGATCAGGGCGGCGACGGCGGCGGGCAACGGCTTCGAACTGGCGTTTTTCGAAACCCTGCGCGCCGAGCTTTCCGAGCTGCGCGAAGCCGGTGCGGAAGAGATCCGTTATATCGGACTGCGGGAAAGCACTCTCATCCTGCGCGGCCAATCCAAATGGACAAAACCATGTGATGCCCTGCTCGTGGAGATCCGCAGCTTTCTCGATGCCTGTGACAAGGACGAGAGATCCTTTTCAAGAACCCTGCGCTTAAGCGTCGAGGCCTGATCTCTTTTTCAGTCGGGCTGCCCATCCAGCCTCGAGTCTAAAAACTCCAACAGCTCCTTGCGCGTCCTAAATCCGTGTCTGGCACCGCGTTTCATATCGGGCTCAAAGGTCCAGCGGACCTCCAGCGAGGCGGCATCGATGATGCGTGAGGGCACACCCAAATCGCGAGCTTCGGCGACGGCCTCCCCAGTCCCGTCCATCCCGCAGGCTGGCTCGCCGTTCCATGCAAACAGGAAAGCGTCCGCCCACTCAAGCAGATGACGCAAAACGCTCTGATTGGCCTCCGGTGCCAGCTTTCCACCGGGTGCGACATATTCAGCGAGTGCGACGCTCATCAGATGCTCCGCCATTTTCAATTCCTCAGAATCGTCGAAATCCTCCGCAAAGCGCTGCCTAGGAAATGGCAGGATCACCACGGTCGGGATGCGCAGTTCGACGCAAGCTCCCAGAAAAACCAGATCCGCACCCGCTGCGGCGCCCGAAATCGCGGTGAGGCGAGGGCCGAAGGTTTCCCGCATCATCCTCAGTTCCCTGCGGATCGCCTGTCTCAGAGCCAGCCGGTCCGGCACGTTTCGATGCCCAGCGAAACCAATCAGCCGGGGTTGCAAGTTCAGCAGACTCATCGCAATAGATCTTGGCGGCGTGAAGTCCTAGCTCAAGCAAATCCTCATCATCCGCACCCTCAGTCCCCCACGACCATTTCCGAAGGATCCCAATCGATTTCGGGAAACTTCATATCGAGTTTTTTCAGGGTATCGACCATGATCCGGGCAACCACGAGGTTGCGATACCATTTGCGGTTCGCTGGCACGACATACCACGGCGCGTTTTCCGCAGAGGTCCTGGAAAGCAACTCCTCGTAGGTCTCCATGAAATCGGACCAAAGCGCCCGATCCTTCAAATCATCCGGATTGAATTTCCAATGCTTATCCGGATTCACCAGCCGCGATTCCAGCCGCTCCTTCTGCTCATCCTTGGAAATGTGCAGGTAGATTTTCACGATCGTCGTGCCTTCTTCCGCGAGCATTCGCTCAAATTCGACGATATGCCGGTATCTTTGTTTCCAAACCTTGTCAGTAAACAACTTCTTCACTTTCACTGCAATGATGTCCTCGTAGTGACTGCGGTTGAAAATCACCAACTCGCCATCGCGAGGCACCTTTTTATGCACCCGCCAGAGGAAGTCACGTGCCAGCTCCTCCTCATCCGGATTCTTGAAAGAACGAACGTGAATGCCCTGCGGATCGATTCGCGAGAAAACGTGCTTAATACAGCCATCCTTACCTCCCGTGTCCATTGCCTGCATCACCACCAGAATTCGGTGCTTGTTCTGCGCGTAGAGCAACTTCTGGAGATGCTGCAGCTCCTCCTGGAGCTTATCAAAAGCCTCAACGCTCTCGTCCTTGCCTCCGTTCTTGAACAGATCTCGGTCATCGGTGTCGATTTTCCCTAGATCAACTTTCGACCCAGGCTTCACCAGATATTTTTCCAAAGCTCCTTTAACAGGCATGGTTCTTTATCCCCCCGCTCGGCCTATGTGACAAGCCTCGTCTCGGCTTTCCTGCTCAATGTCACACATTCGGCATTGTAAAAACGGACTTCCACGACTGTGATTGGGAATGCTGCTCGCACGGAAATCGACCACTTCTCCCCCGGTAGGCCCGGCGACGCTTCTCACCGCCCTCCACATCGGGGCGAGCTCGGTATCCATGATCATCGCTGAGAGGGAAGAGGACGGCACGCTCACTCCCATCGATTTCCTCGAGCAGCCGGCTCCTCTCGCCCAAGACGTCTTCGGAGGAAATGTCGTTTCCAACGCCACCACGGAACGCATCGTCTCCATCATCCGCGGCTATCAGAAAAACCTTTCGGAACTCGGTCTCGACCCGAACAATTTCACCCGCGCTGTCGCCACCAACGTCCTCCACGAGGCGGCCAACCACGAGGCGGTCCTCAACCGCATCCGCATCGCCTGCGGGCTGCCCATCGCCATGATCGACGACGGAGAAATGACCCGCCTTATCTACCTTAAAACCCGCCGCCGCATCCAGCACCTCCCAGCGATGAGCCAACGTACGGCACTCGTCGTACATGTCGGACCAGGAAACACCCGCGCACTGCTTTTCCAAGAAGGCCTCATCACCCGCTACACCAGCTACCGCATGGGCACGCACCGCACCCGTGAAGCCGTCGAGGCATCGCTCGCGGAAGGGCCGTCCCTACTGCGCGTGATCCGCGAACACGCCTCCGGTAACCTTGCCCAACTGCGGTTCGATTATTCTGATGTCTCCATCGACGGCATCGTCCTAATCGGCTACGAGATCCAATCCGTCGCAAGCTTCGTCACCAAAAACAACGAGGCATGCTCGCTGAAAAGCCTCCGCAATTTCACTACCGAGACCGCTGCGCTTACCGATCTGGAGGCAGTGAAACGCTTCCAGCTCGATTATCAGACGGCCGAGGCGCTTATTCCGTCACTTGAAATCAATCTCGCCATCGCGGAAGTCCTTTCTCTCAAGGAAGTTCACATCCCCGTCAGCGAATACGAGCAAGGCCTGCTTCACGACCTGCTCGCGTCACGAGAACTCACCGACACCTTCGCCTCCGAGGTGCTACGTTCCTCACGAATCCTTGCGGAGCGCTACCAATCCGATCCCGGCCACGGCGAACACGTCGGGAAACTCTGCGAACATTTTCTTAAAAATCTTCAGGACCTTCACCACCTCACAGAGCATGACGCGCTTCTGCTCCAGGTCTCCGCCATCCTCCACGAGGTCGGCACCTACGTCAGCCCGCGCGCCCACCACAAGCACTCGGAATACATCATCCTTAACTCGGAAATCTTCGGGCTCGACCGCCTCGATGTCACCATCGTCGCCCTCGTCTCCCGCTACCATCGCCACTCCGGCCCGCGCCTCGACCACCCTTCCTACGCCGCGCTCAGCGTCGATGACCGCATCCGCGTTTGCAAACTCGCCGCCATCCTCCGCGTGGCCGACGCACTAGAACGCACCCACGCCCAGCGGGTCTCAAAAATCGAAATCACCCGCACCGCCAGCAAACTCCACATCCGCCTCCCCGGCCTCGAAGACGCCGCCATCGAACGCCTCGCCATGGACTCGAAAGCGGACCTCTTCGAGCAGGTCTTCGGCCTCGCAGTCACCATCGAAGAGGATAACTGAATTTGAAAACCAAAACTATCGGTTCTTCGCTCTAGGAAGTAACTCCCACCGTCCAAATTACTGGAAATTCCGTATTTAAATTTTCCCCACTGATCACTGCTCACTCGGCACTAGCCACTTCTTCCCATGCCCGAATACCACAACCGCGAACTCTCCTGGCTCGAATTCAACCAGCGCGTCCTCAACCAAGCGCTAAAAGACACGATGCCGCTTCTGGAACGTGTGAAATTCCTCGCAATCTCCGCCTCGAACCTCGACGAGTTTTTCCAGGTCCGCGTCGGTTCCCTACTCCTACAAAAACGCAGCGGTCGTAAGACCCGCGACAACTCCGGCTACACACCCACTCAGAATCTTTCGGAGATCCGCGAACGCGTTCTCAAAATGAACGAAGATCAATACGATCTGCTAAACCACAGCCTCATCCCGGCACTCGCAGCGAAAGGCATCGTCCTACTCTCCGCCCCACAACTCACCGACGTGCAGCGCACCCAGACCGCCGCGATTTTCGAAGACAATATTTCGCCGCTTCTCACACCCCTGGCCGTCGATCCCAATTCCCCGCCACCCACCGTCCCCGCGCTCCACATCGTCCTCGCCTGCCGCCTACACGATCCTGCCGATCAGACGACGCGGCATGTGCTCATCCCCATCCACGAGAATCTCCCCCGTCGCATTTCCCTGCACACAGAGGAAAAAACGCAGGCCTTCATCCTCATCGAGGATCTTGTCGCCGCTCACGCCGAGCGCCTGTTTCCCGGCGAGGACATCACTGCCACCACCGCGTTCCGCGTCACTCGCAACGGCGATATCGCTGTCGAAGAAGAAGACGCCACCGACCTCGCCGATGAAATGGAGGACGTGCTCACCGCCCGCCGCTTCGCCGATACGGTCCGCTTGGAGATTCGGGCAGACGCACCTCGCGACCTGTCGCGCATGATCAAGACCGTCACCTCTTCGACTACCCAGGAAATCTATCGCCACACCGGTCCGCTCGGCCTCGCCTCCTTCATGGAACTCGCTTTCCTTCCGGACTTCGATCATCTCCGCGATGAAGATTGGCCTGCCCAAAGCTCCCCGGCCATCGCACCGGGCGCGTCAATGTTCGAGACCATAGCCTCGAACGACGTCCTGCTTTTCCACCCCTACGAATCCTTCGATCCCGTCATCCGCCTCATCGAGGAGGCTGCGGTCGATCCCGACGTCATCGCGATCAAACAAATTCTCTACCGCACCGCCCGCCAGTCGCGCATCATCGACGCCCTGATCAAGGCGGCGGAAAACGGCAAACACGTCACCGTGCTTGTCGAGTTGAAAGCCCGTTTCGACGAAGCCCGCAACCTCACCCGCGCGGACGAACTACAGCGCGCCGGTGCCCAGATCGTCTACGGTGTAAAAAACCTCAAAACCCACGCCAAGATCTGCCTGATCCTCCGCCGCGAGTCCGGTCGAATCCGCCGCTACGTCCACCTCGGCACTGGCAACTACAACGAGACCACCTCCCGCCTCTACACCGACCTCTCCTACCTCACCTGCAAAGCCGAGTATGGAAACGACGCATCACTGCTCTTCAACGCCGTCACCGGCCGCTCCAAGCTCCTCCGTTTCCAACGCCTGATCCCTGCCCCCTCCGCGATGAAACCCCGCCTGCTCGATCTCATCGCCGGCGAGACCGAACGCGCCAAACAAGGACTCCCAGCAAAAATCATAGCTAAAACCAACTCGCTCCAGGACCCCGAGATCATCGCCGCCCTCTACACCGCCTCCAAGGCCGGCGTCGAAATCCTGCTCAACGTCCGCGGTATCTGCTGCCTCATCCCCGGCGAAAAATACTCGAAAAACATCGAAGTCATCTCCGTCATCGACCGCTACCTCGAGCACGCCCGATTGTTCTACTTTCACCAAGGCGGCGACCCACTGGTCTTCATCGCCTCCGCCGACTGGATGACCCGCAACCTCGAGAAACGCGTCGAGCTAATGATCCCCATCGAAGAGAAAACCATCAAGCGCCGCCTAATCCGAATTCTCGAAACCTATTTCAAAGACAATCAGAACGCCTACCGAATCCTGCCCGATGGCAGCTCGGAACCCGTCACCCAGCAAAAGGGCGAAAAACCCTTCCGTGCCCAAGATCATTTCTACACCCAGGCCAAACGCTCCGCCAAAGCCCGCGAACACGAACGCGCCATGACCTTCGAGCCCCACGTCCCGCAGGATTGAACGGTAGCAGCGGTCTTCGGTCGCCTATCTGACAAAACACCAAGTTTGACCGAGGCTCACCAAATTGATAGGTTCCATCACTTCACCATGATTTCCAACTTAGAACTCCAGCAATTCCGCGGACTCGAACACGTGAAGTTCGAAGGATTGGGACGTGTGAATCTTATCGTGGGGGGGAACAACACTGGGAAGACGTCGATCTTGGAAGCTCTGGTATTGCTGTACGGGGCGCAAAATCAGTTAACCAATTTACCTACTACCTTTCGTGAACTGCCATCCAATGGCGAAGATCGCGGGGTTGGCTACTGGAAGCTACTTCTCAGATCTGGCAAGCTGGAGGAGTTAAAACTTCGGGCTGATGACCAACTTATTGGAGGTCTCGTCAATCAACGTGGAAAACATCTCGTCTATGGCAGCTCAGATGGTTCTCCTGAGAAAGCCCTGATGGCCTTCGACGATCTCTGGAATCCGTCGATCAATCGAAGTATCGGCGCATCCAAGCTGGCCGTTCTTTCCACTAAACAGAAAGATCCCTCCGAAATTTCGGAATTGTTCAATCAAATCGCGCCACTTGACCCAGAGAATGAAACGAGGTTGGAGGATTTAATGCGGTCGGCGATTGAGCCTCGCTTAAAACGGCTCCGATATGCAAAACCCAAAGGCTCTAATAGGCATTTAGTCTATGTCGATCTCGGTGAGGGAGCGATGCTTCCCTTCACCCAACTCGGACAGGCTTTTTCCAGAACCTTGCAGATCTACTGCGAGATCTTCGCCAATCAACCAGACATCATTCTCATCGACGAGATTGAAAACGGCCTCTACTACGAGGGCTTGGAGGATTATTGGAAGGGACTCATGGCCGTCCTCGAAGACCAAAATGTCCAACTCTTCGCCACCACCCACAGTCGCGAGTGCATGGAAGCGGCTCAGCACGCCGCCAAAGGCAAAAGCGAAGACACCCTGCGTTACCTCCGCCTCGACCGCCGGGTGGACGATCCTTCGAAGATCGTTTCAACCGTTTTCGGCACCAAGGAAATGGCCACCGCGATCGAGTTCAACCGTGAAATGCGATGACCCCGCACGCCAGTAAACCGCTCGTCCTTTGCGAGGGAAATGAGGATCGTATCATTTTCGAAAAGATCGCAGAAGCCGCTGGCCTGGGAAATCAGATCAAGTTCCTTGGCTACGGTGGAGATTCAAAACTCTCGGAATTTCTGGAATACATCAAGGACTCTCCCGAATACCGCCGTGGTGAGCATTCCAGAATCCTAGTGACATGCGACGCTGACGATGATTCCGCCAAGGCATTGAAACGCTTGGCTGCCGCGATCCGGAAAACGTTTTCCTGCGAACTGACCGCCCCTGGCGAGACCTTGGCATCCGTGGACGGACTTCCGATTTCCGCATGGGTTGTTCCGGGAGATGGTAAATCGGGAATGATCGAGACCATGTGCATGGAAGCCTCACGCGAGAAATCTCCGGAGCTGTTCGATTGCATCGATCCATTGATCGAATGCCTCGAAAAGAACCAAGGTGCCAAGCCTCATGAAAAAGTCCGCTTCGCCTTCTGGACAATCATTTCCCAAGGCAACACTGCAAGGAAGCGGCTTTCCGTGGAACGCGCCATCGACAAAGTTCCGCTTGATTGGAGCTGCGAAACGTTCTCTCCGGTGCGGAAGCTATTCGCCGATCTACTGGAGTGAGATGCCACCAAAGCCCGCGAGCAAGAGTGCTCCATGACCTTCGGATCACAGATGACGCAGGAGTTACCGAATCGCGGCCCCCTCCCCACCAACCACCCGCTCGCTGAAATAACAAATTCCCAGCACCCGTAGTGGCTAGCCACCATGAACATATTGAAATTTTCCCGACTCGCCACAGTGGTAGCTATCGTTACCGCAATCAGCACAGCCACCTCACCTGCTAATGAAAAAGACAAAGCCGAGCTCATCCGCATCGAACATGAGATCCGTCAGGTCGAGGGCTGGAATGTGCATGTCGATGTCAGCCTGCTGGAGGGCGAGCACAAGGAGACCGGTGACCTGGCACTGCGTATCATGGGCGAGCGCCTGCACCAGATCGTCCTAATGCTGCCCGCAAAGCCAGTGGCCAAGATGAAAGAGGTGCCAATCTATCTCGACCGCAATCACCCGCTCGGCAACGCCCATTACCATCCCTCCGCAGGCTGGCTGAAGGATTATGGCTACGATCCCGCCATGGCCAAGGCGGTGCAGATCACCGGCGCGGCATCCCTAATCCGCGAGGCAAGCAGCCCGAACAGCAGCTCGGTATTGCTCCACGAGCTGGCTCACGCATACCACGATAGAGTCCTGGGTTTTGATGACGCAGAAATCCTCGCCGGCTACAAGGTGTTCTGCGACAGCCGCAAATTTGACAAGACCGCCCACGTCTCTGGCCGCAACCAACCCCACTACGGCCTGACCGATCACAAGGAATACTTTGCGGAAATGACCGAGACATTTTTCGTGGGCAACGATTATTTCCCCTTCAATCACTACCAACTCCACCGGGAACATCCTGAGAGCTACGCGCTCATCGCCCGCATCTGGGGTTCGAAAATCAAGCCGCCCGCAATGAATCCTTCCGGTCCCCCCAGCATCCTAGACCTTCGCATCCAAGCAAACCTGTTGTCGCAGCGCGGCGATTTCGATGAAGCTCTCGGACTGCTGAGCGAGGCCGAGAAACGCGACTCCGACAGCGAGGGCCGCCTCGCCGGCCTGCGGAAAGAGATCGAGGAACAACGCGCAAAAGCGGCTGCTGAAAAGTCCGGAAACTAGCCTCACCCATCACCAACCATGAAGCCCTACCTCGTCCTCATTGCCCTTTGCATTCCCGCCTCCGGACAGGAAAAATTCAACGCCGTGGCCCACGGCAAGGAAGTGTTCTCCGCGATGGGTTGCGCCGCATGCCACGTCGTCGAGAAAGACGACAACTCGATGAAAACGGGACCGACCCTTTACGGCCTTTTTCTAACCGAAGCCCGCAGCCGCGAGACCGGGGCCGAGGGAGAGCGGAAGGCTGTGAAAGCGGACAAGGCCTACTTCATCAACTCGGTGCGCCAGTCATGGGACGAGCTGGCTGTCGCGGAACGCGGCCCGGCCAAGGGCACGATCTATCTTCAGATCATGCCACAGTATGGTGAGGAGACCCTGCCGGATCAGGATCTTGAATCCCTCTGGCATTACCTGCGCACCCTAGCCGACAAGGATCAGGCCGGGCCCGCGGAGGTTATCCTGACGAAGAAGAAGGAAGCAGTCATCGTGAACCTGATCGATGTCCCCGGCGAAATCCCGGTGACCACCCGGACACGGGTCTTTCGGGCAGCCGTGGCGGGATCGAGCGGGCGCGCCCTGCATGTGGGCTTCCCCAATGGCATGAATTTCACCTTCGATGCCCGCATGCTTTCCGTGCGGAGGGTATGGAGCGGAGGCTTCCTGAACCTGCAGGAGGAACGCTCCGGTCGGAGCAAAAATCCCTCGAAAGTTGGCCGCAATGCCGCCGTATTTCTCGAAAACGAACCCGTCCTCGCCCCCCTTACCGAGGAGGGCAAGGTGGTCGATTTCGAGTTCAAGGAACCCGATGTCCAGGACTACCCGGTCATCGAGAAAAACCTCAAGGACGCAACGGAGTTCAGTGAGAAAATGGCCCGGCTCGATGCCGAGTTCCTTGGCCACCGCCTTGCGTCCGGCAGCGGAGTCCCCAGCTTCCAGTTTCGCGTTGGCCGGAACCTGTTTTCCGAAACGGTCAACCTCTCCGATGATGGGCGGATCGAGATCGCACTCGAAGCGACGGTTCTCGAGCCGCAACGGTTCCAACTCCGTTCCAGCGGGCTGACAGAAGTCCAGGTCGAGGGCGGGAAACTCGAAGGGGGGATCTGGACCCTGCCTGTGGGGAAAGCTTCGCAGGCTTTCCGCTTGAAAGCGAAACTGCCCGGCGGTCTGCGGGCGCGACCCGAGGTGACGCGCGAGGAAAACTGGAATCCGCAACCACTCGTCTCCACTCCCACGGAGGTGATCCAGCCGGATCCCAACCGGCGCAGGAGGCCGGGGAAACCGCTTGCCACACAAGCCGGTTACAGCACCAACACGTGGCAATCGCCCTTGGATCTCTACGGACGCAAGCAAACATTCGAGGCGACCGGAATCGCAGTGGCCAAGGACGGCACCATCGTGCTGGCCACCCGCGCCTCCGGGGTGTGGCGCATCCGGGACGGGAAGTGGTCGCTCTTCGCAGAGGGGATCTTCGAGTCGCTGGGGGTTTTCATCGAGGATGACAAAGGTGACCGCATCGTCATCACCCAGAAGCCGGAGCTGACCCGCATCACCGATACCGATGGCGATGGCCGCGCCGATACTTTCGAGACCGTCTGCGATGATTTCGGGTTTCACGGAAACTACCACGAATACACCCACGGCCCAGTTCGCGATGAGGCGGGGAACTACTATTTCAACCTGAATTTGTCCGATGCCTCGGGCGTGGAGCAGGCCGCATGGCAGGCGGGCGGGAAGTTCATGGGCACAATGGGCGGCTACCGCGGCTGGTCATGCCGGGTGACTCCGGACGGCACCTTCGAGCCTTTTGCCAACGGCCTCCGCAGCCCCGCCGGGATGGGCTTTGCCCCGGATGGGCGGCTCTGGTATTCGGAAAATCAGGGGGAATACGTCGGCTCCTCGAAGTGGGTGCCACTGGAGCAAGGGAAGTTCTACGGACATCCTTCGGGGCTGGTGGATCTGCCGGATATCGACCCGGATTCCGGGTTCGATGCGAAAGCCTGGAGCGCCAAACTGCGCAAGGGCGCGGTCTGGCTGCCGCACAACATGCTTTCCAACTCCCCCGGCAACCCGGCCTGGGATGTGACCGGCGGGAAGTTCGGCGTCTATGAGGGACAAGTCTTCCTCGGCGACCAAACGCTTTCCCAACTTTTCCGCATCGTAACGGAGCAAGTGAACGGGGTTGACCAAGGTTGCGCCATCCCCTTTGCCGAAGGGCTTGCGTCAGGCGTCATGCGACCCTGCTTCCTTCCCGACGGCAGCATGCTCATCGGGCAGACCGGCCGCGGCTGGTATGCGACGGGCGGCTTTCCATCCGGCCTGCAACAGATTGTTTGGGATGGAAAAACCATTCCGGGCGATATCCTGCGGGTAGCCTCCAGCTCCGAAGGCTTCGATGTGCATTTTACGAGTCCCTTGGACGCAAAAATCACCGCCGGGCAGCTTAAAGAATCGATCGCGATCAAGTCCTGGTTTTACACCAACACCGCCGAATACGGCTCCCCGGAACACGACATGCGCGAAGACCCCCTGGCCGACACCTCCATCTCCGGCGACCGCAAAGTCCTACATCTCAAGATCGCGGATTTCGGAAAAGGGGACAAATGGATCGACCGGATCTACCACATCAGCATCCCGGACTCGAAAGGCATCTTCCGCAACGCGACATCCTGGGACACCCTAGAAAGCTATTTCACCCTCCGCTCGATTCCCAAGTAGGCGGCGAAGCCACCCGTTTCCAGCTTGAGCCCAGTGAACGATTCGGGTGATCCTTTCATGATCCTTTCAGTATCACTCCCCGATGAAAGCTATCCGCCTGAAGTATATCCTGTTGTCGCTGTGCCTTTGCATTTCCGTCCACACGGCCGAAGCGACTGCCAATCCAGTGAAAATTTTCCTGCTCTCCGGGCAATCGAATATGACCGGCCTCGGCTCGCTCGGCGAGCTCACCAAGCCGGCGGCGGAACAGCAGGCGACCTTGAACCGCTACATCATGGATCCTGCCAACGTGGAGAATTTTAACTTTCTCTACAGCGGCTCGAACAAGACCGCGACCGGATAAACGATCCGTGATGACGTTTTCATCGCCATGGGCGAATGGCCGCACTTGAAACAGGGCGACGAGAGGTTCAACGCCTACAACACCCGCGGCGGGCTGGGTCCAAATTACGGCGGGATGGGAAACCGGGGCTTCGGCCCGGAGTTCGCGATCGGCAATGTGCTCGGAGACCATTTCGATGAAACCGTCCTGCTGGTGAAAGCGGCCTTCGGTGGCAACAGCCTCGGCGGCAATTTCCTTTCCCCCGAGCTCGGGCGGCTCCACCGGCGACAAGTATCCGATAAAAGCCATAAGGACCTAGAAAAAGGCAGCTCTTATCTCAAGCCCGTCCGGTCCCAAACAGCCGACTCAATTACTCAATACCCACACGCAAATCTCGCACACTCCACAGTGTCCCCGCCGCAGCGTCTGCATTCCCCCGCATCGCCCTCGCTCCGTCCTTCCGTTTCTTGGAGAACCTATCCCGAGAGGCGGCGAAAACCTCGTTCACGAAAACTTTGCTACCTATCACCGCCCCATCCGTAAAATACCTCACCCGGCAACGCAGCATTTTTGCCATTTTCAATTCGGGCAAAGCCGTCTGGTTATCGCCCGACTCCATGGCTTCCGCTTCGTTCTTTGAAATCTTCATTTTTCCTGATATCGCCACCTTCGCATTGAGCGTTTTCCGCTCCAATGCCATGCCGAGCAATCGCCGGTATCTGCGCGAAACATCCTTCCATTCCGAAACATTAATCTGTTTTCTAGCCTCCGGATTCTGAATCGCAAGCATGAGTCCAATTCTCGCCTTCTTCCCATTCCCCCTCGGCCCGCCGCCCACCGCCTCGCCATAGCTACTCCAGCGATAATCCGCCGGATCCTCCACCATCCCCGCCCGCACCGGATTCAAATCGATATACGCCGCTATGGTCCGCGCTGCCGTTCCGCTCTCAACGATCACACTCTTGAACCGTTCTTCCCAAAGCGTTCCTGTCCGCTCGTGGGTCCGGTTGAACCAGCGCGTAAAGCGCTGCAGCAGCGTCTTCATAAACTCGCTCAAACTATGCATCCTGTAAGTGAAACGGGCGTGAATCTCCGCTGCCCGCGCCGGATTCCCACCTTCCACACCACCCTCCGTTCGCGCCGCAAGTAGTTCATTCGCGACAGATTTTACGAAACCTTCCCCGTAGAACACCCCCAACCGCCGCAATAGCTCCACATCGGAAATGCCCCCTTCCGGCATGGCCGGAACTTCCAGCAAAATATGGAAGTGATTCGACATCACACAATAGGAAAGCACCCGGCATCCCGAGAAATTCTCCATCTTACGCATGAACATCCGAAAAGCTTCGCGCTCATCATTAAGAAACCGGAATTTTCGATCAACCACCCTGCTGATGCAGTGAAATATTGCGGGCTTCGTCTCCGAATCCGCCCATCCCGGTATCCACCTCCGCCTTGAATTCATGCTCATAAGACAATCCTACCTCTCCCAATCTGAAACACAACAACAATCCTAATTATTTGCCTGGCAAATAATTACATGGCAAATAATTACATGCTCATAAGACAATCCTACCTCTCCCAATCTGAAACACAACAACAATCCTAATTATTTGCCTGGCAAATAATTAGGATTGTTGAAATTATTGGGAAATCCTCAGGAGAAGAGATTTCAAGAGCAGAGAAGTGTGTGCATTGGCACCCCACGCCAATGAAATCGCATCACTCAAACAAAGCTCCGAGTGTCTCGGTGAGGCCTTCGCCGGCCTTGGCGTAGTAGAGATCTGCGGTGGCCGTGTCTCCGCTGATTTCTAGATAGATCCCTGCTGTGGCCTGGGCCTCGGGATCGGAAGGCTTCAGCTGGGCCAACAAGCGGGCGAGCAGAGTGTGATCCTTTGCGGAAAGCTCGTCGAAGGTGAAGGATGCTTTGCTGTCGCCCTCGAGTGCCTTGAAGGTCAGCTTGGAATCGCTTTGAACACCTGCGAACCAAATCTTGGTTGTGGCTTTAGAGAGATCCATCGCCATCGGTTTTAGTTGGTCGGAATTTCCGAGTTCGCCAAGCGCGAAGAGTAATGCCTCGTCGAGCATTTCCTTTTTCTGCGCCGCCAGCTGCCGTGCTGGGCGACCGTTGGAGGAGGTCGTTTTCTCCTCGCCGTTGTTGGGCGCTCCCGTGATCCGGAGTCTCTTTTCTTTTAACGATAGAATCAGCGCGGCGCAGGCGGTCGGGAAGTTACGGGTGCCGTAAACGTGATCGGTCGAGGCGTAGTCGCGGCCTGGCATGATGACAAATCCACCGTTATGGGTCTCGGCCATGATCATCCACCACCTGATGTCTTCGAGGTATTGGCGGAAATCTTTTTCGTCCGCCATGGCCGCTCCGAGGCTGCCCCAGAGGACGTGCATGTGGGTGGATGCGTGCCCATCCATCAGTCCGCGGCCGCTTTTCGCCGCACCGGTCGCCATCAGGTCGGAGAGATAATTCCAGGATTTGTTGTCCGCATTCCCGATCGCGTGGGCCAGGGCGCCAGCACCTGCGCGGCCGTGGTGATCGGTTCCCCTACCGCCGTGCTTGAAAGGTTTGCTTGGTTCTTCGGGAGACATGTTGCGAATGACGAGGCGTTGGACGCCGCCTTTGTCGAAGACACGGTTGGTTTCGATTTCCTCGGTGAGCCAATCTGTCGGGCGGTAGCGTGGGTCTGCTTTCGTCGGCCAGATAAGCTTGTATTCGCCAGCATTACGGAGACCTTGCAAGCATTCGTAGCCGATGCCTTCAGGGCTATTCTTGGGAGATGCTTTCGGATCGACGAGTTCGATCACGGCGTGGTCCCAGTCCTTGAAGCCGTAGTCAATTTGCCCATTGGAACCTACCGAGCAGAGGAAGGCTTCGTGGATGCGCTCATAAGAGGCCTCGGCGTGGGGTAGTCCGGCTTCCTTGAAAAGGCTGAGGGCAACCATTCCGAGGCCGGCAGGCATGGCCATCGCGCCGTAGCCTTTGGGGCCACCACCGGCCATGCGCCGCTGGATCGCCGCGAAGGGCTTGTGGGAAAGGCCGCCGGTAGTCGGCCAGACGCTGTTGTCGAGGCAGTGGGCGAGCGAGGCCATCGCGGGCTCGAGCGGGCGGACTTTGTTCAGCAGGTAATACTCGCCCATCACGATCCCGTCGTGCACTTGTCCCCAAACAGGGAATCCCGCAGACCCATTCGGATCGTAACGGTTCGACTCGTAACCCTTCATAATTTTCTTAACCAGCGAGTCGTATTTGGAGTCGTTCGCGGCGAGCAGCGCGAGAATGCTGGACGCTTCGGTGTGCGGCCTGCTTTCAAATTTCCCAGCTCGGTCGTATTCGCTGACGAGGAAATCGCACAGCTCGGTCAGCATTCGGTCAGAGCGCGGGCAGTCATACGGCCAAGTCGACGAAAAACGGCCGATCGCCTCGAGCTGAACGGTTACGGTTTTTTCCGCATCGCTGTCACCGCCGGGCCATACGATAAGCTCAAGGTTGCCCTCAGCCCCTTGGCTGTCCTCGATGAGCTTTGCCATCTCGACCATGGGGCCGTCCCAGCCTTTGTCGCCGCGACGCCCGAATTTATGCTCAACGTCCATCTTCTTGCCGTTCGCCCCGACAATGACGTCATTGATCGCTACCAGACCTGCGGCAGGTGATTTTTTAAAGACGTATTTTACCGTCAGATATTTCGGATTCTCGTGGGTGATCCTGGCGCGTATTCCGGTCGGTCCGACGTTTAGAAACCATCCAGTTCCCAATTCCTCGGAGACCTCACGATCGTGCCACCCGTGCAATTTTAGGTTCCACGGCCACTCGCCCTTTTCGTTGACCGCGAATGCAGAGATCATGGAAAAAGCCCACGAGAGGAGAGATAAAAGGGCACGGCGAGGCACGGGTCGTTTCATGCCGAGAAATATGTGTCCGCAATCGGCATCGAGCAACCCTTTACGAAAGACCCTGGGCAGTGGATTGTTGCCGTGGCGTAGGGCGCGTAATCCGCCTCCTTTGATCTCGCTGGACGCCCGCCAGACATTAGCTAGGATGCGCGCGTGCAAAAGTTCTTCTTATCGGCCCAGGCAATCACTTTTGGATTTGGTGCGTGCGCGTCATTTTCCGGAATCCAGGAATCCACCGCGGCTCCGGTAATCCCAGGGCTGCACCATAACCATCCCTTGAACGAAGCTGAGCACGGGGCACTCCTTATCGAAGAACTCCGCTGCGCCTCCTGCCACGAGGGTGTCGCCCCAGGATCGGCTCCTTCAGCACCGAATCTGACTGAAGTCGGTTCACGATTGAATCCGGTGTTCCTTAGAAATTACTTAGCAAATCCCGCCGCCCACGACCCTGGAACGGCGATGCCAAACGTCCTAGGCAACCGCACGGAAGAGGAAAAAACCGAACTGGCCGCCTCGCTCAGCGCGTATCTGCTTTCCTTGGGCAAGGATGAGGCCCCCGCCACAGATTTTTCAGAAGAAGACTCGAAGAACGGCAACAAATTGTTTCACCAAGTGGGCTGCATCGCCTGCCACTCGCCACGCGATGTCGAAGGAAAAGACACAGCCCATTCAGGAAGTATCGGCCTCGACCACACCGGTAAAAAATACCAGCCCGGCGGACTGGTCAGCTTCCTCCACGAACCGCTGAAAGTCCGGCCTGCCGGGCGGATGCCGGACATGCGCCTGAGCCGCAGCGAGTCTGAGCTCATCTCCGCATTCCTGCTCGAATCCACCGAAAAAGGGATCAAAGAGGACGCCCTCGCAACGACTCCCGAACAGATCACCGCTGGTAAAACTGCCTTCACCGAACTCAACTGTATCGCCTGCCACCAAGTAGAAGATGCGGGTGATAATCCTCCGTTGGCCGCGCCGCGAGCCGAGCTTGATCTGAACAAAGGCTGCCTCTCAAAAAGTCCCGGAGCCGCTCCGGACTACAGTCTCAGCGACGAACAACGGGGCGCGATTCGCACCGCGCTCGCAGAAAAACCAAAACAACCAAGCCCGGCCAATGCGATCAAGAACCGACTTACCGCGTTAAACTGCATCTCCTGCCACCAACGCGACGATTACGGCGGAGTCTCCCTAGAGCTGGATGGGTATTTTCACTCCACCCAGGAGGCGCTTGGAAACGAAAGCCGCATCCCGCCACAACTCACACTTTCGGGGGCAAAACTCCGCCCGGACTGGATGAACAAAGTGTTCTACGAAGGCGAGAGCGTGCGCCCGTATATGACAACGCGAATGCCGCAATACGGCACTGAAGCGATGGCCGGCCTGACCGAACTTTTCGGTAAAACCGACAAACTCGATCCCTTCGAATTTGCCGAACTAGATAAAGAATCCGCCCCGATGATGCGCGATGGTGGGCACAAGTTGGTTGGCGACACTGGGCTGAACTGCATCGCCTGCCACAACTACAACGGCAACGACTCGCCGGGCATGCAAGGACTCGACCTGATGACCTCTTACCAGCGCCTGCAACCGGCGTGGTTCAATCAATTCATGAGAACGCCCGGCGCACTCCGACCCGGCATCATCATGCCCTCTTTCTGGCCCGCCGGAAAAGCCATCCAGACCGAAATTCTAAACGGAAACACCGAGGATCAGATCCGCGCTCTGTGGTTTAACTTTTCGCTCGGCAGATCCGCACGCGATCCATCCGGATTGAAAGCGGACGATCCGAAACTTCTCGTCGCAGACAAAGTGATCACCTATCGAGGCCGTAGTAACGTTGCGGGATACCGCGGCATCGCGGTCGGCTTCCCCGGTGGCTTGAGCTACGCATTCAACGCCCAGAACGGCGCGTTCTCAGCGATTTGGAAAGGCGAGTTCGTCAACGTCGGTTGGCGCGGCCAGGGATCCGGTAATTTCAATCCGCTGGCGCCGGCCATTCAGTTGGCTCAGGACGTTGCTTTCCTCCCGGAACCAACAGATCCATGGCCGCTGCATCCAGTCCGCTCCAAGGAAGTCCCAGTCAATCCCGACCCCCTATACCCGCGCCAATATGGCTACGGATTCCAAGGTTACTCGCTCGGTGAAAATGGCGTTCCCACCTTCCGCTACCTCTCGGGCGAGGTCGCGATCCAAGACTCATCGGTCGCTATCTCAGACAAAACCCCAAGCATCCTGCGCCGGACACTGACCTTCGACGCACCGCAAGCCACCCGCCTTTACTTCCGCGCACTGACCGGAAAAATTGAAGAAGCCTCCGCCACCAAGTTCCATACATCGGATGTCGGATTCACCCTCATCGAAGGCACCACCAAAACCTCCACCACTCTGCGTAAAGCGGCGGATGAAACATCCGAAAACGAACTAATCATCACCCTCGACCTCCCGGCCGGAACCTCCACCCAGACTATCGAATATGTATTACGCCGCTGAAATTTTCCGCAACGCCAGATCTGGAGCGGTCCTTGCCACCGCATTGTGCCTTCTCCCGATTTCCGCTCCGGCCGAGGAAGTCGGAGAGCGCTGGGGCACCGCTGATAAAGAGCGCGAATACTATCGCCTCGTCGAGCTGCCGATTCCGAAAGATCTCGTCGTCGAGGCCGGGGCTTTTGCCGATCTCCCCGACGGGCGAATCGCCATTGGGACCCGCCACGGAGACGTCTTTTTCGTATCGGGAATAGACGCATCCAATCCCGAGCCGAAATACCACCTGTTCGCGACGGGACTTGATGAAATCTTCGGCCTGGCAGTGAAAGACGGCGCTCTTTACGTCACCCAAAGCGCAGAGCTCACTAAAATTACCGACACGGATGGCGATGGCACCGCCGATCGCTATGATGTCGTTTCCGACGTATGGGGATACGGCACCTACCACGAATATGCCTTCGGTTCGAAGTTTGATCCGCAAGGCAACCTTTACGTCGCCCTGGGACTTTCCAGCTCCTACCGCTCGGAGGAATTGTTCCGCGGTTGGGCTTTCAAAATCACCCCTGAAGGCAAATCAATCCCCATCGCCAGCGGCCTGCGCAGTCCCGGCGGCATCGGCTTCAACGAACAAGGAGCCCTTTTCTATATGGAAAGCCAAGGCCCTTGGAACTCATCTTGCAGCCTCAAGCACATTGAAGAAGGCGGCTTCATGGGCCACCCGATCAGTTACAACTGGTACAAATACGCACCGAACATGGGGCCAGTCCCAACAGAACCAGCCAACGGCTCCAGCGTGCTGGTCGAGAGCGAAAAAATTCCCCAACTCGACCCTTACGCGGTCATTTTCCCCTACATCCGCATGGGTCGATCGCTCGGCGGTTTTGTCATCGACAATACAGGTGGAAAGTTTGGCCCGTTTGAGAACCAGCTTTTCCTCGGCGACTACACACAGTCGATCATCGTGCGAGCCACCACCGAAAAGGTTAACGGAATCTGGCAGGGCGCATGTTATCCTTTCCGCGAAGAGCTCTCCACGGGCATCCTCAACGTCCACTTCACCCAGGGTGGAAACTTGATTTCCGGCGGAACCAACCGCGGGTGGCCGGTCCGCGGCCTCAAGCCATATGCCCTTGAGCGACTGGAATGGACCGGAAAAACCCCTTTCGAAATCGAACGCATCACGATCAACCCCACAGGCTTCGACATCCGCTTCACCAAGCCTGTCGATCCGGAAAGCGCCGCGAAACCTGAGAACTACAAGCTTTCAACCTTCACCCACGGATACGGTGGCGGGTACGGCGGCCCGGAAATCGATCAGACAACCCCCGCCGTGACCAAAGTCACCCTCTCCGATGACGGCCTCATCGCCACCATCGTGCTGGACACCATCACCAAAGCCCACGTCCACGAATTCAACCTCGCCGCCATCCGCGAAAGCAACGGTGAGGAACTCGTCCACACCTTCGCATTCTACACGGTGAACGAAATTCCAGAGTGAGGCCCCGTAGGGAGAAGGGTCTTTCCAAGCCTTTTGCAAAGGACAGGAACAGAAGACTCCGCATCTGAAAAGGGGTTAGGAAACGCCCTTCTCCCTAGTTTCGGCCATCCCGCCGATATCCCCACGAAAGACATCGTCCACTTCCTTCTCGCCCAATCCAAACATCACTGTAAGATACCCACCAATCTTCACGAACTAAAAACAAGCCCAAATGATGATCAACCTTACCAAGCTCACAACCCTCGCCTCTTTGTTCATTGCGACTTTGCTCACCGTTCCCAGTCAAGCGGCAGGGGGGAACGGGAATATGGAGAATCCCGACTTCACCAAGGGCGACAAGATCCCCGCTGGCGCGACCCATGATTGGACGCTTGGCGCAACCGGTGCCCGCGGCTGGATCTACAGCGACAGGCTGGAAACCTCCGATGCACGCCAGATTTCCATCACCAAGATCGCGAAAGGTTCGCCTGCCGATGGTGTCCTTGAAGTCGGCGATGTGATCCTAGGGGTCTCCGGAAAATCGTTTTCATACGATCCTCGCACCGAGTTCGGAAAAGCAGTGACTGCTGCCGAGTCCGATGCCGGAAACGGAAATCTTTCCGTGATCCGCTGGCGTGCCGGACAACAAGAAAATGTAGCTGTAAAGCTCCACGCCCTAGGCACCTACAGTGCCACCGCGCCCTACGATTGCCCGAAATCCACCCGCATTCTCGAACAAGGCTGCGCGACGCTTGCAAAGCAGATGGAGGATCCCAATTACGGAAGACAAAGCCCGATCACCCGCTCGCTCAACGCACTAGCCCTTCTGGCAAGTGGTGACCCGGAATATTTGCCTTTGGTTAAAAAGGAAGCCGAGTGGGCTGCGAGCTTCTCTGATGAGAGCATGGCCAGTTGGTATTATGGATATGTCATCATGCTGCTTTCCGAATACCACATGGCCACAGGTGACGATTCAGTCATACCCGGCCTTCGCCGCCTCGCGCTAGAAGCCGCTAACGGCCAGAGCATCGTCGGTTCATGGGGCCACAAGTTCGCAGGCGATGACGGGCGCCTCGTCGGATACGGCATGATGAACGCACCGGGTGTCACCCTCACCACATCGCTCGTCCTCGCTCGTGAGGCAGGAGTCAAAACCCCCGAATTAGACCTCGCGATCGAGCGTAGCCTCAAGCTCCTGCGTTTCTATACCGGGAAGGGATCGATCCCATATGGCGATCACGCTCCATGGATCGAAACCCACGATGACAATGGCAAGAATGGCATGGCAGCGGTTCTTTTCAGCCTGCTCGGCGAGAACGATGCAGCCGAGTATTTCTCCCGGATGAGCCTCGCCTGCCACGGCGCGGAACGCGACACCGGCCATACCGGAAATTTCTGGAACATGACCTGGGCAATTCCGGGCGTGGTCCAATCCGGCCCCCATGCAACCGGTGCTTGGATGAAAGAGTTCGGCGCATGGTATTACGATCTCGCCCGCGACAATGGCGGAACTTTCATCCATCAGGGACCGCCTGAAAAAGGCGGCGACAGCACAAGAAATTGGGATGCCACCGGCTCCTACCTACTCGCCTATGCCATGCCGCTGAAGAAAATCATGCTCACCGGCAAGCGCCCTGCCCAAATCCCACAAATCGATGCCTCCGAGGCCAAGTCCATCGTCATTGATGGCCGGGGTTGGTCCAACAAACACCGCAACGAGGCTTACGACGCTTTAGGCGGAGACCAACTCTTCGAATGCCTCACTAGTTGGTCGCCTGTGGTCCGCGAGCGGGCGGCAATGGCTCTCGCTCGCCGCAAGGTTGATCCAGCCCCCATTCCCGCCTTGCTGAAAATGCTCGAATCCGGCGATCTCAATGCCCGCTATGGCGCATGCGTGGCGCTTGCCATGCTCAGAGGAGCCTCCGCTCCTGCCGTCCCAGCCTTGCGCAAATGCCTGAAAGACCAAGATCTCTGGCTGCGCATCGAAGCCGCTGAGGCATTGGCCAAGATCGGTGAACCAGGGATGGTGGCCCTCCCGGACCTCCTGACGATGATCGTTAAAGGACCCACGCCAAGCGACCCCCGTGGCATGGAGCAACGCTATCTCAGCGACTCGGTTTTCGGAGAAATGCTCAAGCGATCCGATCTCAAGTCTGTAGACCAAGACCTCCTTCAGAAAGCCATCACAGCCGGGCTCCAAAACCAGGACGGGCGGGCGCGTGGCATTATCGGATCGATTTACCGGAACCTCTCCGTGGAAGAGCTCAAGCCGCTCTTGCCAGCCATCCTCAAAGCCGTTGTCGAGCCAGCCCCCAGCGGCATCATGTTTGCCGACGGGATTCGCATCGAGGGACTTCGCGTCCTGAGCGCCCACCATATTGAGGGGGGAATCCAAGCCAGTGCCGATTACATCCTGAAACAAAATCCATGGGCTAGCGAAAAGCGGACACCGGAAATTCTCAGCATCCTTCTGACTTACGGCGCCCACGCGAAAGCCGTAATCCCTGAACTCGATAAAGCGGCAGCCTTTTTTGAGGCTGGTGAGAGAAACTTTCCGCCAAAGCTCAGCCTTCAGAAAGCAGCCGCGATCCAAGAAGCGATCAAGACGATCCAAGCATCCGAAGATCGTCCCGAGCTGATTCATATCAATTGATGCCTGCCTGCAAGAGCGAATAAACCCCACTCAAACCACGAAAGAATTTCCCAAAAACCAGATTATGAAGCCCCACCTCAAGAAGGCCGCGCTCGCCGCCCTCGCCCTCACATCACTCCTTGTCATCCCCTCCCACGCAGCAAGGCAGAAAGGAGGCATGGAGAAACCCGATTTCACCAAAGGCGATAAAATCCCCGAAGGCGCAAGCCACGATTGGACCCTTGGCGCCACCGGTGCCCGCGGTTGGATCTACAGCAACCGCCTCGAAACCTCAGAGGCCCGCCAGATCGCCATCACCAAGATCGAAAAAGACTCACCCGCCGATGGCTCACTCAAGGTCGGCGACGTGATTCTCGGGGTCGCCGGGAAACCGTTTTCCTACGATCCCCGCACCGAGTTCGGCAAGGCACTCATCGCTGCCGAATCTGATGCAGGAAAAGGCAACCTTTCCCTGATCCTTTGGCGCGATGGCAAACAGGAGGATATCGTCGTGAAACTCCCCGTCCTCGGCAACTACAGCGCGACCGCACCGTATAATTGCCCAAAATCCACCCGCATCCTCGAGCAAGGCTGCGCGGCTTTGGCCAAGCGGATGAAAGAGCCGAATTACGCAAGACAAAGCCCTATCACACGCTCGCTCAACGCCCTCGCTCTCCTCGCCAGCGGCGACGCCACATACCTCCCTTTGGTCAAAAACGAAACCAAGTGGGCCGCCGAATACTCCGCCGACAGCATGGCTAGCTGGTATTACGGATACGTTATCATGCTGCTTTCCGAATACCACATGGTCACGGGTGACGAATCCGTTATGCCCGGGCTGAAACGGCTTGCTCTCGAGGCATCCAACGGCCAGAGCATCGTAGGTTCATGGGGCCACAAGTTCGCCGGAGATGACGGCCGCCTCGTCGGCTACGGCATGATGAACGCCCCGGGAGTCACCCTAACCACATCACTCGTCCTCGCTCGGAAAGCAGGAGTTGCTGCTCCAGAAGTCGACCGTGCGATCGAACGCAGCCTCAAGCTCCTGCGGTTTTATGCCGGCAAAGGATCCATCCCATACGGCGACCATGCGCCATGGATCCAAACCCACGACGACAACGGAAAAAACGGCATGGCCGCGGTGCTCTTTAGCCTGCTCGAAGAAAAAGAACCGGCCGAGTTTTTCTCCCGAATGAGTATCGCTTGTCATGGAAATGAGCGCGACACCGGCCATACCGGGAATTTCTGGAACATGACTTGGGCGCTCCCGGGCGTGGTCCAATCCGGCCCCCATGCGAGCGGTGCATGGATGCACGAATTCGGTGCATGGTATTTCGATCTTGCCCGCCGCTGGGATGGAACTTTCCCCCACCAAGGGCCTCCGGAAATGAAAGGTGACAGCACAAGAAATTGGGACTCCACCGGTGCCTACCTACTCGCCTACGCCATGCCTCTTGAGAAAATCATGCTGACCGGAAACAGGAAGACCAATGTCCGTCAACTCGACGCGGAAGAGGCAAAAAGCCTCGTCATCGAGGGCCGAGGATGGAGCAACATCCATCGCAACGAAGCCTATGACGCACTGACCGGAGATCAGCTCTTTGAATGCCTCGGAAGTTGGTCGCCTATCATCCGCGAAAGAGCCGCCATGGCCATCGCCCGGCGCAAAGACGTGCCGCCTCCAGTCGACGCACTAATAGAACTCCTCAGCTCACCCAAGCTTGAAACCCGCTACGGTGCCTGCCAGGCACTCGCCCAGCTCAAAGCTGCTGCCGCTCCCGCTGTCCCGGCCCTTCGCGAAAATTTAAACCACGAAGATCTGTGGGTCCGTATCGAAGCCACCGACGCCCTGTCCCAAATCGGCGATCCCGCGATGGCCGCACTCCCGGAGCTACTCACAATGATCACCAAAGGCCCTTCGGAAAAAGACCCGCGCGCCATGGAGCAACGCTACCTGTCCTTCTCCGTCTTCGGCCAGATGTTGAAACGCTCTTCACTTGAAGGTATTGATCGTGACCTACTCCAGAAAGCCGTCACCGCCGGACTCAATAACCAAGACGGCCGCGCCCGTGGATCGATCGGCAGCATCTATCAGCATCTGAGCTTTGAAGAGATCCAACCCCTCCTCCCCGCCATCCATGAGGCAATCGTAACGCCGGCACCGAGTGGTATCATGTTTGCCGGTCAAGTCAGATTGGCCGGTCTTCAAATTTTAGCGAAACACAAGATCCAAGAAGGTCTCTCTCTCTGCATTGAGGTGATGGAAATTGATAAATGGGGCAAGCAAGACCGTATCAAAAGCTGCCTCAACAGCATTGACCAATACGGAGCCGCTGCCAAACCACTGGTTCCGCAGCTTAAAAAATTGGAGCAAGATCTCCGCGCACACCACGAGGCGAAAAATCTCACGGTATTCGCCGACCGGGTGCATTCAATCATCGAGAAACTCGAAAAATCCACAGAGACTATCGAGCTCCGCTCCATCAATTGAATATCACTTTCCGGGTTCCGCAAGACCTCCCAATCAACCACTGATTTAAGGGCACGTCAGCAGATACACGATGGTGCTCTACCTGCCTGTAGCCGAGCCTATCGTCCCGCCAATCACAAATTCCCAATTCCCCTTCTAGGTTTAATCCTCTGGGTTCTTCCTTCTTCCTTCTTCCTTCTTCCTTCTTCCTTCTTCCATTCATCAGATTCGTCAGATTCGTGGTGCCTTTCATCTTCGGAAACATGCACGGACTTGATAGCGGACACTCCGGTAAGGCGCTTTCTCCAAAGTGAGCTCGCACCTGAATTCCCGCGAAGAATTCCTTGTGAGATTTTTCCCAATTTGGCATATTCGATAGAAACCCAAAATAGTAGATAGACCGGATAATAACATCTACTATCTCGACAGCCGCAAGGCGCTGGTCTCTTTTCTTGATGGTCGGGTCGAAATGATCCCATTACCGACCCTCCGCTTCGATACCGAATAACATGAGATATACCACCCTTTTCGCCGCCATGCTGTTGGCTCCGTTTTGTACGGCATCCGCAGATGAATTCTTCACCCCGGAGCAGGACCGCAAGGCGCTCACCGACGAGGCTGCTATCGAAAAGGTTCTCCCGAACGTCTTGATTCTCGGAGACTCCATTTCCATCGGCTACACCAAACAGGTCCGCGAGGGAATGAAGGGAAAAGCCAATGTCGTGCGCCCGAAAGACAATTGTGGCGACACTCCCCGTGGCCTTGCCAAGATCGACCAGTGGCTTGGCGACGGAACATGGGATGTGATCCATTTTAACTGGGGGCTGTGGGACCTGTGTTACAGAAACCCGCAATCGAAATCCCAAGGAAATCGCGACAAGGTCAATGGCAGCATCTCGGTCCCACTTCCAGAGTACGAAAAGAATCTGGAAAAGCTGGTCACCCGCCTTGAGAAAACGGGCGCGACCCTGATCTGGGCCAGCACCACCGTGGTCCCTGAAGGAGAGGTCGGGCGTATCGCCGGCGACGAGGTGAAATACAACGCCGGCGCCAAGCGGGTGATGAAAAAGCATGGCGTGGCGATCAACGATCTGCACGCGACTTCCGCCGCATTCGGCCCCGAGATGTTCACGGGTCCCGGCGATGTCCATTACCAGCCCAAAGGCTCCGCGAAACTTGCTAAGCAAGTGGTAGCGGTGATTTCCGAGTATTTGAAGAAACCGGAATCCAGCTCCACGGCGATCATCGACTGCCACGTCCACCTCTATATGCTTTCAAGACCCGAAGGCATCACTTGGATCAAGAAAGACAATCAACATCTCTACCGCGACCACCTTCCCGAAGATTTCGCAGCCATCGCCAAGGCCAACGGGGTCACCGGAGTAGTCCTCGTGCAAGCCGGCCAGAGCCTACCTGACAACCAATGGAATCTCGATATCTCCTCGAAAAACAAAGAACTGTTCCGTGGTGTGGTCGGCAACCTTTCAGAAGTCATTGGAACCGAAGAGTTCGGCCCTTTATTTGAAAAGCTCTGCAAAGACCCTCGCTACCTCGGATACCGGCTTTCCGGGCGTTATCAGGAAAAGCTGAGCGAAGCATTCTACCGCGATCTCGAAGCCACGGCGAAGGCCGGCAAGAGCGTCGATTTCCTACTCGGCGGCTACTCGCTCAAAGAAGTCGCGACCATCGCTGGCCGAGTGCCGGATCTACGCATTATCATCGATCACTTCGGGGGTGTGCAACTCGATGGCAAGCCACTCGATCCCGCATGGGTGGCGGACTTCAGCGCCGTTGCGAAACTTCCAAACGTCTTCTGCAAAGTCTCCGCCCTATACGGTAGGGTCGCCGAACAACCCGCCCCGAAAGACCTCTTATTCTACCAGCCCATCCTTGACCTCGCTTTCGAATCCTTCGGCGAGGATAGGCTGGTTTACGGCAGCGACTGGCCGGTCACCAAGACCACCGGCGAATATGAATCGGTCCTCGAACTCACCCGCAGCTACTTCGAATCCAAGAGCCCCGACGTCTGCGAAAAACTGTTCCACCGCAACGCCGAGAAATTCTACGCGATCCCGCCAGTGGAGAGTAAGCTTTAGCCTTCTCTCCATCACCCGCCCATCAGCTTGATCACCACCTTGTCGTAGAGTGCATAACCCCCGGCGATGAAAAGCCCGCCTATGCTAACCCAAAGTCCGATATCCCAAAGCCGCCCCGGCACCAGCCGTGTATCGCAGCACCGATAGCGGAAATACAGGGCCGCGACACCTAGTAAAGGCAGCATCAGCGCACCCATGAAACCACCTGCCAACACCAGCTCCTTGGGCGCTTTGAAAAACGCAAAACTGGCGAGGAAAAGAAGAGGTAATACGATGCAGAAGATTTTAACCCAACGCCGGTAAGTCACTTCGTCCCCAGTAGAAATACCAAACACTCTGAGCGCGTCCGCACAGACCCGCGCATGGCTGGCCGTGGCCACGAAGAAAGTCGAATACAGCACCGCGAAAGCACCGAACAGGAACACCGCCTGCGCCGCAGTGCCAAAGACAGGCACATACATTTGTCCCAAGGTCCGCACCATCTGATCGCCGCCCGGATCAAGACCTGTCCGCCCCAGAATAGCCGCTCCTAAAAGATAAAATGCAACCGTTGCGAAGGTGTATACAATCATCGAGCACCAGGCATCCCACTGAAGAACTTTAACCCAACCGCGCGCCCGCTGCTCCCATTCCGGCGAGTCATCGCGCGGTCCGGTCCACTTCGCGTAACCTTTTTCTAGGCACCAATATGGATACTGGATCAGCTCCGTGGCGCCAACCCCGATGATCCCGAACGCAGCCAACGCCACCGTCAGCCCCCTGCCTTCCGGGATATTGAAACTCATGCCCGAAGCAAGATCCGCCCATGAAACCCGCCATTCCGGCAAGGCTTGCAGATAAAGCAGGTTCACGATGGTCACCAATGTGAACGAGGCCACCAGCGCGGTGGAAACATTCTGGATCAGGCGGTAACGACCGACCACAAGCAGCACGATGGAAATCAGCGTGATAACAGTCGCCCAGATCATCGAGTCATGCGAAGTCGCCTCTTCTTCTCCTGCCCACTTTGCCAGCGACGCTTCGGCAGATGCTTTTTCCTCAGCCAGCGCCGCGAGCTTGGGCGCCATTTTCTCTTGGCCTTCAAAACGCTTCGCGATGCTTTCTGTCACCTGCAGCTGGATCTTCGCATCCTGCTGGGCGTTGACAGTATGCCCTGCCTCAGTGATCGGTTGCTGGATTGCCAGCGCCTGGCCGACCCCACCGATGATCCCGCCCAACTGGCCCAATGCGACCACGATGAATACCAGCCAGAACCACATGATCCAGTTCACCCGGGCACGCGGACCCGGCACCTCGTTCAATCCATCGAGCGTCGTCCGCCCGCTGGTGATCGTGAACCGGCCGAACTCAATCTGCACGAACACCTTGATCAGGCAACCGATGATGATCAGCCACAGCAGCACAAAACCTGCTTCCGCCCCGACCGCAGTCGTCGCGATCAATTCGCCAGAGCCCACGATCGACCCGGCAATAATCAGGCCCGGCCCGAGTTTACGGAGAATCCCCCGGACGGTGGTAGGTGGATCGACCACTTCGGAATGCGCATTGGGTTTGCTCATCCCGGGATGCTCATCCATGAAATGGATGAGCGTCAATCTTCATGTAGGGGAACAACTGCGGCAAGGAGAGACGTGTCGCTAGCCGCCTGCACAAGCCGCGCCGAATTGCTCGATTCTTATCCATTGGTCGGCGACACGCCACTCCTTGCGCAGGGCGTGCGTCACAGACTTTGGGGCCGGAGGAAAAATCACTCCAGTTCCTGCCCATCCGCAATCAAACGCTTGCGCAGCTCCGCATAAGGCACATCCTGGACCGCAATATCACTATCGATCGCCATGCTGGCAGCGGTCCCCGCGCTCTGGCCGAGGATCATGAATACCGGCTCCATACGTATCGAACCGAAGGCGATATGCGTTGAAGAAAGCGCCCACGGCACCAGCAGGTTTTCGCATTCCTCTGCGTTAGGCACGATGGATCGGTAGGAAATTCCATACGGCTTGCCACTGAGATGAGTCTGGATATCGCCTTCGTTCATGACCATGCCGTTGTGGACAAAACGCTGGGTGTTGTGAGAATCCAGCGTGTAGGCGCCTTGGCCGACAGAATCCTCCACTGGAATCTTGTTCTTGCAGTGGTCCTCGGTCATTACCAAAGCGGATTTCATCCGGCGCGCCTCGCGAACGTAGAGGTTGTAGGGCCAGTGGCCGTTATCAATGAACTCGTCCTTCGGCAGACCCCAAGCGGAGTAAGTCTTCCGGATGTTTTGCGGAACCCGCTCGTGGTTCTGGACCGTCCAGACCAGGCCTAGCTGCCAGTCCCGATGCCTCGCCGCAAGAGCGTCTCGCTCGGTGTGATCCAGCGTCGACCAATCCCAGTCGTCCCCATAGTTCTCACCGATGAAATCCGTAGAAATCCCGCCGGTGTTGTTCGAATCTGTTTTCCGATTCGGCATCGGTGAGGTTTTGAAAAAGCCCCATTTCTGCCCGGCCTCGATGGAGCGGAAAAGCAGTTCGTAATCCTTCTCGTCGTATCCTTCCGGCTTGCCGATGGCCACGCGGTTGTCCTCCGCATCAGTTAGCACCATGCGGTAGCAGTAAGCCTGGAGCTTCTTGTCGCCTTCGCCGACTTGGCCACCCATGTCGGGATTCACTCCGTGGAGCAGGCCGCTCTGCGGATCACCTTTCACCTGATACGGATCGATTCCTTTTGGGAGCTGGTTCTTTTTCGCTACTCCAGTGATCCCGTTGCCGCTTTCTCCATAGAGTTCGTTGGACTCGCGGCCGACCATAAACGAAACGCCGGCCAAGGCCATCAGGTCGCCTTCATAGGAGGCATCAATGAACATTTTGCCCGCCACGCTGGAGCCATCCTCCAGCAAGATTTTCACGATTTTCCCGTCAGACTTCTCGACTCCATTTTTCAAATCCAAGCGACCCTCGATCACTTTCACACCGGCCTCCTCGACCATTTTGTCAAAGATCGCCTCCGCCACTTTAGGCTCGAACACCGATGCCAACTCAGTCTCGGGATTCAGCGCTTTGGTGCCCTGCCCCTCGTTGCCAAAATCGTCGCGCGCTTGCTGATTCCAAGCAGCGTCATTCTGGTAGTGCTTGTAAAGGGCGTGATAAAATTCGCGTGAAATCCCGCCGAGAATCGCCGGATTGCCGATATCCGTCCATCCGAGACCACTGCTAGTCAGCCCGCCGAGGTGCCCGTATTGAGAAACCAGAATCACTTGTTTACCCATCCGCGCCGCTTGCACCGCCGCCGTCACCCCTCCCGAAGCATCGCCATAGACGACCACATCAGCCGTATGAGCTTCTGGAGCTGCGAACCCTTGCAATGGGGCAAAGAAAAACCCTGTGAGAACAACTGCGAGGACTCTGTTTCTGCAGAATGGAGAGGCTTTTTGGCGGTGAGGAATGAAATTCATGTGTGAGTATCTTTATTCGATTCCGTTACCTTGGGGAACACACCAATTTTTCATCAAAAACACCTGTGGCTCTAGCTTGCGGAGTGGGCTCAGATACGCTAGAAAGTTCGCAACAATGAAATCAAACCATATTCCCACCTTACTGGCAAAGGTCTCATCCCTGCTCTTTTTTACCGGAACCACCATGGCAGAGGATACAAAATGGCTCACTTACGAAGGCGGCGAAGGCCCCGGAAAAGGCAAACACATCGTCCTGATCGCGGCCGATCAGGAATACCGTAGCGAGCAGGCTCTTCCGATGATGGCCCGTATCCTCGCCAAGCATCACGGCTTTAAATGCACGGTTCTCTTCGGCGTCAACGAAGACGGTTTGGTCGATCCCACCATGCCAGTCCACCCCAAGAAAGGCGAAGAAGAACTATTCAAATACCACAACATCCCGGGCCTGGAAAAACTCGCCGATGCCGATCTGGTGATCTTTCTCACCCGCCTTCTAACTCTCCCCGAAGAGCAGCAAGAGATTATCGTTAAATACTTTGACTCCGGAAAACCCTTCATCGCCCTGCGCACCGCGAACCACGGCTTCGCCGGAATGCTTCCATATAAGATTGATGGCGTGCAGGTGACCCTCAAAGAAATGCTCGGCGGTAGCTTCATGAACCACCACGGCGTCTGGCAACAAGACTCGACTCGCGGTGATGTCGTCCCGGAAATGAAAGACCACCCCATCCTCACCGGAGTCAAAGACATCTGGGGCCTCTCCGATGTTTACCGCACCTACAAGGAAGGCACCAGCCTCCCAGAAGGCTGCACCGCACTCGTTTACGGCCAGCCCCTGATCGGTCGCGAGCAAGGCGGAGCCGATAACCCAGAGAAAATCCCGCTTCCCGTCGTCTGGTTCAAAAACTGGACCACCAGCGGAGGC